>Ga0207419_1000038_pt1 | contig 93269 bp, 78 predicted proteins | sample ElkSloMetagenome_4_FD_184723 | JGI IMG/M metagenome (GOLD analysis project Ga0207419, IMG submission 184723) | Hot spring microbial communities from Elkhorn Slough, Monterey Bay, USA - MD2A (version 2) | ecosystem: Environmental > Aquatic > Marine > Intertidal zone > Estuary: Microbial mat ...
CGCAAAAAGAGGATAAAATCAATTATTCAATTTCCCCATTAATATACATCTGGGCTTGATTCCAGACAGCTTCCCCCACTTTTCGCCCCAATATTCGTCCGTTTAAGTCTGCATCGCGAAAATGAATTCCCCCATACAACCGAGAGATTCCGGCTTCATCAGCAGCATCGGAAAAAGTTAGCCAGGATAGAGTGATCTCTTGAGAGGGGGTAATACCGGGTTCAAAATGGGAACTCCCGACGGGGGCGGTATAGGAAGCCCCAAAGTCATCGCTTCCGGTGTAGCGTTTCAAGACTTCGGCGGCGGCGGCGCTGTAACTGCTGTGTCCTGAAACATATTCAGGAAAAGGGGGTGTCGGATCGTCAAGGCGTTGGTAGGGATGCCACTGGCTACCGTCGAGGGTTTGTGTACCTTTGCCGGGGCCTGCCCAAGCTTGAATTTGTTGACCGTTAAACAGGCTACGAATAGCCGATACTGGGCGAATATAATCATAATACCGTTTGGATTCCCAGGCGGCAATTCCGGCATCAAAAACGGCATTTCCCAGCATAAAAAACAGTTTCACATCTTCATCGAGACTGTGATCATCCCGTTGAGAAATATATTGTCCAAATGCCATCCATTTACCGGGTGGAAAAGAAGTTCCAGGCCCATCTTCCCAATATTCGGCGATGATTTTATCTTTGTCGGAGAGGTTGGCGTTGTAGTCTAAAACTTCTTTGACTCGTTGATGATAAGTCGGTGTGGCAAACTCAGGAGGGGCGGGGGGTCGAAATTGGGAACCAGAGGTTAAACCGAAGGGGATAACGTTTCCCCAGTGAGGTGTTAGGAACCTTTGGAGGCGACTTTGGGGAGTGTCGAGGGGAACTCGCAGGGGTTGCCAACGGTTGGGGTTGTTGAGGATATCAGGCGAGTTAACGGGTTGATAGTTTGTGGGGTCTGTGTAGTTGTTGAGTTGGTTTGATCCGTCGTTATGACGAAAACGGAGTAAGGCTTTGGCTGCTGCTTGTCCAATTCCACTCGGGGTTTGGGGGTTAGCGATTGACGCAGTAGCGTCAGTGGCGAAGCCAATCGCAATTTTGGGATCATAACCGAGTTGCTGCATTACCTCCTCAAAAATTTGAGTTTGAGTTGGAAATAAGTCGATCAGGGTATGATAAGCGGCGTAACTAATTGCTTCACTTTTGTTGGAGAGGGTGTTTTCATCTACGGGACGCTGTAGACGGTCTTCGAGTTGGGTACCGATAGCAACTGGATCATAACTCGCCCAAGCATCAAAGATGGCGGTATGTACCATTGCATAGGCGCGTGAGGCGATAGTTGGGCCTGGGGAGGTGTTGCGGATGGCTTGTTGGGCGGCTTCATCCCAGAGAATGACGGTTTGAGTCGTGCGATCGCGGTGATCGGGTTTTTTTTGATTAATTAAGGGTTGGAGTCTACTAACTATTTTTTCGGAATTGAAAGAATTTAGGGAATATCTCTCGGAGTGATTGTAGCGAACAAAACGTTCATTTTCTTTTGCTAGTCTTGGGTTTCCGATGATTTGACTGGAGTTGCAGGTCAGATCAAGTTTGGGGGGAAATTTACTCACCTCTATGGGTTCGCTAACCTCTGGAGATCGACTCTGATCGACTCGTTTACTCGGATAGAAACGAGGGTGACAGCCGACAAACTGACTCCAAGATTGGTTGTGATCGAGTCTGCCGTTAGATGAATCCTTTTCTACTGCAATGATCACTTCTGAGTATTGGTTCAGGAAGAAACTCTCATCAAACAGGTTTAGGAGTTCCAACATAAAATTCAAGCCTGAGTTAGATCTCTAGACTCCATAGTTTGCCTATTATTAAACATTTGTCAAGTCTCTGGGTTTATTCTCCCATGATTTGTATCGATAAGTTACGGGTTCGTGGCCCATCTAACTCTAAAAATAATACCGATTGCCAAGTGCCTAAACTAAGTTTTCCTTCTACCACTGGAATCACTTCACTGGTACTTAGCATCATCGCCATTAAATGGGAGTGAGCGTTGATCGGTTCATCCGGAGGAACGTCTCTTAAGTGTAGATCGTTATGCAGGTATTTGGCATCGGTCGGGGCTAGGGTTTTTAGATGAACTTTCACATCTTCTAGTAACCGTTCTTCATCTTCGTTAATGGCGAGGGCGGTGGTGGTGTGGCGAGAGAAAATCAGGACTTGACCGTTGCTGATCTGACTCGACTCTAGGCGGCTAACAATCTCCGGTGTAATGTTGTAAATCCCTATGCCTAACTGGGTTTGGACGGAGATCAAGTGATGAATGATCGCCATGCTTTGGATCTCAAGATTAGTCTCAAATGATACAGATATTAATTGAGTAGCCCAGACCTCTGAACTTTTGAGGCATTTGGGCTACAGATTTAACTGTTTATTTCGATGAGAGAGAAATAAATCAGTCAAATTATTCTTCTTCGTCTTCGCTTAACTCTTGACCGGATTTGGCATCTACCTGAATGAGATGAATATGTTTATGACCTAAGCGAATTTCAAACTGATCGCCGGGTTTTAAGCCCATTGCTACGGTATAGTTTGCGCCAATAACCAAAGAACCATTCTTGTGTACGCACGCCCGATAACTGGCTTCTCTACCCCGACCATCTGTACGACCTGGATCTAAGGAAATTCCCTTTGCGGCTAACAGCGCATCGTAAAATTCCGTCATGTTTGCCCGCATTTGCTCGTCTTTTGTGGTGGTGTAATATCCACAAAGTTTGGCTGTCTCTCGCCTGGGCATATTACCGAGCGACTTAACTTTCTGAAGTAATGCTTTTCCGGTCAATGGAGATGCTGAAATTTTCTCTGTTGCTGATTTAGCCATTAGTCTACTCCGAATCTTAGTTGATCAATCCTAACACGTAAGATTGCTATTCTTTATATCATATAACTAGAAAAGCATTTTTGTGTAAGATCTTTAGATAATTTCTGATATCTTGATGACTCAACTCTCTTTCTAATCTGTAAAAACTCAGATTACTGTTCCTACTGTTAAAAGTGTACAGCCTTTTGAACCCCAAATCGGTATCTGTTTAATTGGTGACACCGCTATAATCTCAAAATATTGGGTTGGGATCACAGCAGTTTTTTATTTTGTTACATCTGTCTTTATAATCTTTTTTAAATTGACTTAAAAATCAATTTCTGTTAAACTCCTAAATAGTAGTGGGTCTGAAGTGAATTTAATTAGAGAGTGCAACGGGTGAATTTCCATGAAACTAACAAAAATTGATTTAAGCAAAATCGTGGCGGTGGGTCACAATAATGGTCAATTGGGACTGTTGATTGATCGAGGCGAGGAAATTGACTATATCGAGATTCCAGCGCCGGGAGTGGCTTATGATGGACTGCAATCGGTATCTAATTTTGCAAACAATAGAGCATTTTTAGGCGGGGATCAAGACCCAACCCCACTCAGGGGTTCTCTACCCTTCGATAGATGCGGAGAGGGTGTTTTTTTAGACGAACAAGACCAAGACGAAGAAGAAGAACTCTTGATAGAATTAGAATGTCATGATCCAAACGATGATGAATATTATCCGGTTGAGAGAGTCGATCAGGAACTTTCACCAGAGACTCCCAATAGTAATCAATTGCTGAATGTTCAAGTTCCGGGTTATTGTTGATCACAGTCAGTTCAAACACCAGGAAAAAGCGATTGCTTTCTTAACTGACTAATTCTTCAACCACTCGTTCTAATCCCGCCACCACTCGCGCCAAGTATTCATAATTGACTTGTTCGGGTGTATCGTTCCAAGCGTGATAATAAGGATAGCGAAACATCGCTGTATCTGTCACCATCACCGCGGGATATCCTTGTTCCCAAAATGACCAATGATCTGAATAACTAATTCCCGTCACCAAACCGGGAACTGCGGCGCCTTCACTGGGAAACTGAGTGTGACGACGAAATGATCCGACAATTTGACGCACCAAGGCAGCCGATTTTAAATGGGTGACAAAGGCGATATAATTCCCTGTGGAGGGGTAAAAATTCCCTAACGGAAAGGGAAAGCGCTGACTTCCGAGTTCCTCAGAATAATAGCCCATCGTCTCTAGAGAGAGCATCCCGACAATATTATCTTGAGACTGTTTACAATAGCGCGCATAAACCAAACTTCCCATATTCTCAGTCATCGCAAACGGGGGTTCTTCGTTGACAAATTCAACAAATCGTAGGGTACGCGCCGGTTTTTTGGGGGCAAATAATCGGGCTAATTCTAAAACCGCAGCCGCTCCTGAACCGTTATCATTTGCGCCTGGACATCCTCCTACCGAGTCATAATGACCTCCAATCACAATGATTTCATCGGGGTGATCACTTCCTTTGATTTCAACGGCGAGATTTTCAAAGGTTTGATCATTGACTTGATAGGCTTGACGTTGAACTTGATAGCCACACCCTAAAAACTCTGTCTCTAAAAAATCTGCTGATGCTTTAAGATTAGCAGGGTTGAGATAGTTCCGTTCACCGATCTCTTGTGCCAAAATTTTGACATCTCGTTCAAGAGCCATTTGAAGTTGTACTTCTTGAGGTGTTAAAGAAGGCAATGGCCCTCGATAACTTTCACCAGGCATAGAGGGAATCATAAAATTTGCTGTTCTTTTTCTGCTCAATTCCAGCAGAGAGTAACTTAAAACAAAACATTTTCATCATATCATTTAAGCTCAAGGTTTGTTCTTTTATTCTCTGAGATCTGCTTAATTTTAAGTTGTCCTTTTGGTTTCAGCCTCCTGCTTTGTTCCTTGTTTAACTTGTTGTAACAGGGTATAAAAAGGCTCCCAGTTATCTTCTACAATAATCGGCTCCCAGATGGCTTCTATTTCTGCTCGGAGGGGAACAAAGCTCGGATTGTGTTGTTGTAATCGGGCTTTCATTTCCTGCATTTCAGTCGGGGAGAGCGTTTGTAGATAATGGTGATAAAGTTGTTGCCAACTTTCTAGGTATGATTTCCGCCATCCTTCAAACTCAGGTAATCCTTCAGCTTGACAAATCAAAGTTGAATCCTCTTGCCATTGTTGACAAAAGCCTTGAGTTAACAGACTAAAAAAGTTATGATACCCTAAGTCGTTATTTTTGAGTAAATTTACAGTTAACTTTAAAAATTCTTCAGATTCGGGTCGGGGCAACTGTTCAAAACCCAGTTTATTCACCATTAACTGTCGATAGGTTTCTTGAAACTGGCTATCAAATAAATCGAGTCCTGTCTCTAGATCTTTAGGATCAATCACCATTGATAAAGGTTGTTGTAGCCGTTCTAAGTTTCCCTTACAAACCCACGGTTGATTGGCGTAGCAATACAGACCACTGTGGTCAAAATAAGCAGCAGTAAACCGGGGATTGTAGCTGGGTATAAACGCATAGGGGCCGTAATCAAAACTTTCTCCGGTAATGGACATATTATCTGTATTCAAGACACCATGACAAAACCCGGCGGCCATCCATTGGGCAACTAATGTAGCGACTCGTTGCACTAATTCGGCATAAAATAAAGCATAGCAATCGCGATCATTTTGAAAATGAGGATAATAGTATTTAATCACATGATTTAAAAGGTTTTCGACCAAATCTGCTCGCCCAAAATAGTGTAATCGTTCAAAAGTTCCAAACCGAATATGAGAGCGACTAAAACGTACCATCACCGCTGAACGAGTCGGAGAGGGTTCATCACTGCGATAGAGTTTTTCGCCCGTTTCGATTAGACTGAGAGTGCGAGAGGTTTTCACTCCCATCCGATGTAAAGTTTCCGCTGCGATCACTTCACGGATACCCCCTTTGAGGGTCAATCGGCCATCGGCGTTGCGAGAGTAGGGGGTTTGACCGCTTCCTTTTGTCCCAAAGTCGTAGAGTTCACCATTAGTTCCGCGAACTTGTCCATAGAGAAAACCCCGTCCATCCCCGAGTTGGGGGTTATATTCTCCAAATTGATAGCCGTGATAACACATTGCCAAAGCCGGGCGTACACTTTCAAATTTGCCAAAGGCTTCGATAAAATGATCGTCGGTTACGCTTTGGGGGTCAACACCTAACTGAGTGAGTATCTCATCATTGCGGAAACGCAGAATATGGAAGGGAAATTCTGCGGCGCTGACTTGATCGTAGTAATCACTGCCTAATGTTTCAAATGCAGGTTCGTATTCGAGGAAAAGGAAGGGATTCGCCATGAGAAACTCATACTACCTATTTCAATTGTTATATTCTATAAGTGGAAGATTGTATTGTGATCAAGACTACCAAAGAATTTAAGAATTTCTGGCGATCGCAGAGTCGGTGTAGGGACTAGATGAGGGTTTAATGGGCTGATTTCCTGCGATTTAAAATCACAATATTTGATCCAATTACAGCACTGCGAGCAAGGGGTTTTCCGCTAGTCTCGATCAGTTCGATCCGGGTAAAATCAAAGTTCTGGGCTTGATCAAACAGAACTTGTGCGATTTGATTTTGTTTGTTTTCTGAGAGTTCGTACCAACTTTCATTGAGTTCAACTCGGAGTAAATTAGCAGAAAAATTGGCTCGAACTGAAATCATGATTTCAGGGCTAATTTTTGTGATTGATTTTTTCATTTTAGCTTGAATCGTAGTAATCAAATACGATTTGGATGTCAATGCTAAACCGGGAGGGGAAATCAAGTTCACGGGCATCTGTGAAGCGGTGGCGACGAGAAACATTGGGATTTGATTAGAATTTTTAGGTAAGCTTTCGGATTCTAAAATGGATTCATTTTGATCTTCAGACAACGATTCAAGATTTTCTACAAGGGGAAGGGTTTCATTTTGCTGAAGTTGAGATGTTGATTGAGGGAGTTCTGGGAGTGTTTCTTCTAATTGAGGGATTGATTGGGGTAATTGTGGCGGTGTTTCTTCTAATTGAGGGGCTTCTGAAGGGGTTTCATCTTCAGATTGATCGATAATAATTTCTGATGGGGTGGGTTGTGAAGTCTTAGTCTCTACGATTTCTAGAGAGGGTTCATGACTCGAAAATTGTTGAATAATTTGACTTGATAGAATCATCACAATAACTCCGATCGCGATCGCCAAAATTGGATCGGGTAAGATTCGATTGACAGAATCGGGAAGAATCCGCCGAATCGGTGATAAAATTCGAGAGAGTTGATATCTTAGAGATGGCTTTTTTTGTTGTCGGTTGCGGGAATTTTCAGGGGAAGATGGATTTTCTAATTGAGAGACAATTTCTTCGAGTTGGTCAATTAAGCCTCGTAAAACTCGCAAGGTTAGATTGATCAAAAAATTACGCTGAGAGGGACGAGAGGGCGGTTTTTTAGGGTGAGGAGAGGTGAATCGATCTTCAGACATTGTTTATACCCGGCTAACCGTTGAGCGAAATCAAATGCGCTAGACTAAAGTCTGGGATTTGTCATCCTAATGTATCATTTTGTTGTCAGTTTTGAGAACCTCAGTTTTTTTAGATGAAACGTCGTTATTTTATTCTCTCTAGTTTTGTTTGCGGAAGTGTAGTGGGTTTGAGTTGGAAGTTGGGGAATACTAAAACCTTGATTGAGGGGACTCCGACTGCGGTTAATCCGACTCAAATTGTCTCAGTTCCCTCCACAGAACCCTTGTTAAGTTTTATTTCTGTAGCGGATACTGGAACTGGTGAAGCAGAACAATATGCGGTGGCGAAAGCGATGACTCGTTATCACGAAAAACATCCTTTTGATTTAGCTCTTTTAGCCGGAGATAATATTTATCCGAATGGTGAAATAGAGCGAATTGAAGCTGTTTTCGAGAAACCTTATCAAAGATTACTAGAACAGGGTGTTAAATTTCAAGCCTGTTTAGGAAATCACGATATTCGCACCCAAAATGGTGATTTACAAGTGCGTTATCCGGGTTTTAATATGCAGGGACGTTATTATACATTTCGTCGAGGTCCGGTACAGTTTTTTGCCTTAGATACCAATAAAAGTGCAGATTGGTCAACTCAACTGGCTTGGCTAGAGGAAAAATTGCAGCGTAGTGATGCAACTTGGAAGGTTGTTTTTGGTCATAATCCGATTTATTCATCGGGAGTTTATGGGGTGAATGAAACATTAATTAAAACGTTGACTCCGTTCTTTAAAACCTATGGTGTTCAACTGTACATTAATGGTCATGATCACAACTATGAACGCACTCAGGCAATTGAAGGAACCACTTATTTAGTGTGTGGTGCGGGTGCAAAAAGTCGTCCCGTTAAAAGTTCAGAATGGACAGAATATTCAACGCGAGAATTTAGTTTTGCCGCTTTGGATGTGTATGCTGATCAGATCATTGTGCGAGGAATTAATACTCAAAATCAAGTCTTTGATCAGGGTGCAATTTTTCAATCTTAGATCACTCGATCACAGAGATCTTTTGATTTAAAGGCCCCTCGCCCTGACCCCAGTCTGTTCAGTAAAATTGGCCCTTTTCCAGTCCAACTTCACAAAAAACTATCTTTCACCACTGAACAATTTTCCCAAAAAACTCTACACTAGAAAGAGAAGCAAACCTTAACCCCTCTGGCCCTCGATCATCCCCAAGGTTTCTCCTGTTGCAGGAAGCCAAAGGTCAGGCGGGTGAAGTAAGCTGAAAATCATCTACAATTTAAGGGAGGTGGAACCCGAATCAATGAAAAAATTAGGTACTCATTTAATTCTCGATGCCTGGGAATGTCCTACTGATCTTCTCAATGATCCTGAACGGATTCGGAACTCAATTCTAGAAGCGATCACCGCAGGAAATGCGACTTTAATTGACTTCTGTGTACACCAGTTTAGTCCTCATGGGGTTACGGCAACCGCCACACTCGCCGAGTCACACATTGCCATTCATACCTGGCCAGAATACGGTTATTTTGCCGCAGATTTTTTCTTTTGTGGTCAAGGCGAACCTCGCAAGGCAGTAGAAGTATTGAAAACCGCTTTACAAGCCAAAAAAGTTGTGCTGAGGGAATTTCAACGAGGGTTTGAAACCGAAACAACGATAGACGGGGAAAACCTCAACCCCACGGTTATTTCTCAATCTCTAACTTCAGAAAAAGAAATCTGTTCAGTTTAATCCAGTTCAATCCAAAGGGTCAAAACCAGAGGGGTAAGGCATTTACTATCGCTCTTCCCCTCAATAGTTTTTTCTAAAATCACAGTCTAGATTAGTAAGTCTAAGAGACTGTTTGTTAATTTACAAGTTCAGGTTTGGGAAAACTGGGGCTGAAAATTACTTTGATGTAAGGTTAACAGAGTCAAGTTTTTGAATAACCAATAATTGCGGTAATCAAACAACACAATATCCAATGCTTCGACAAGATTCACCTCTAAATCTTTATTTTGGATATCGACAATCATCTGATAGATGAGTTCAAAGATGATTCGTTGTTCTTTATCCATAAACACAAAATTACCATTCTCGGCATTGCGAAATTGTTCAAGAAATTCAGCACTTTTTTTCGCCGTAATCAAACTTTCACGGGATTCTCGACAGAGATTAAATTGAATTTCAGGATGATTAATGACTAATTCATTCCAGTTGCGAATGCGGTGATAAAATCGAGTTCCGCCTTGATGTAAAAAACCCACAGCAAATTGATGAGTTGCCGTTTGAATGACTAAATGTTCAGGAAGAACCCGTCGCCCTAAGCGTAAGACTTCAAAATTAAGCGGAGAAATGACTGATCGCAAAGACTCCAAAATCGTCGTTAATTTTCCAAGATCATCACTTTCAGTAATAATTTGAGGTTTGCTGTAGTTTTCTTCTAAACTCAGACGTTGCTGGCTTAAATAGTCTTGAACTTGTAGCTTGATGGGGGAATTTTGGGGAACATGAGGTGTAATAACCGAGGGCGGATCAGATAAGATTCCATTCCCATTTTCAGTGATATTTAAGGTTTGTGTGATTTTGAGAATGACTTGTTTCATTTGGGCAACATCTGCGGTTAGCTGTTGAATTTGTTGTTCAACTTCGGGTTCAACAGTAGAAGTATTGGAGATTGAAGATAAACGTTTGGGTAGGGAAATTCCTTCTATTTTGTAGCGGTAATAATCTGCTGCTGTATTGAGTGTAGCCCGAATTGAAACTTGTTCTAAAATCGTTTGAATTTCATCGGGTTCAAAAAGTTCAGAGATAGAAACTTCTGCGGTTTGTAGTTTTAAATTCAGCAGTTGTATCATTTGTTGATTGGCGGGTTTTGAGAGGAAAATCTGAGATTGAGAAACCCGATCTACAATGGAACCATCAAAGACGTGTTGAAATTGTTGCCAACGATCCGGAAAGAGATTTAAAATAATTAAGCTATTGGGAACATGGGTAAATATTTCTTTAATGGATTCTCCAAAACTTTGTAAAAGAGGTTCGTTGGCTTTTAAACCTAGTCCTTCTAACTGATCAAAGATAATAATCAAAGGTTCATCGAGTAAAGACAATTTACTCAAGACTTCTAACGCAGCCAGTGAAATTTCTTCCCGACTCCAATCTTCTCCCCAACTTTCGAGTCCAACTTTATTGAGTTCTTCGGAAGATAAGTCATTTAAAGCTAACCATTGGGTAATAATTTGACGACGGTTGAAGTCAGTATAGCCACAAAAACGAATAATTCCTTTGAGAATTTGGGGGGCGTATCCGGCAGAAGAAAAGTTTCGCAACCACCAATCAGAAGCCCGTTTTTCAATATGTTGCCAATATTCTCGTTTGGTTTTCGTTTCTTCTTGTCCTAACTCGGTGAATAAGTTGAGATTTCCATCTTCAATAACTTGTAAGATTTTTTCATCTTTTTGGATTTTTGCGGTGGAATAGTAATCTTCAGTTTTAATAATTTTGGCAAAACTATTGGCTAGCAGATGTTCAAGTTGGGTGCGATCACTTCCGGGAACATTTTGGATTAAAGATTCTAATATTCGGCTATAGGTATGAAATAAAACTGTATCTTTATTATTAGGTTGACGAATAAATAATAATCGGTTTGTTTGAAGTAAATCCTTCGCCAGACGCATCATTAAATGAGTTTTGCCTGCTCCGGGTTCTCCAATGACAACCGCCCCTTTACTTTGATGATTGGGATCTTGTTTGATATCAATAATAATAGATTTTAAACGTTCAAACTCATTTTGAAAAATTGAGCGAAAGTCTACATGATCTTGAAACGGAGTATCAACACGACTAGAACCAAAAGGATTAGGTCTTTTTTTGAGTCTAACCTTTAAAAATTCATTCACCATCCGTCGATAAAGTTGATAGGTAAACAACGCATCATATTTAGCACGATGGGCGGAATCATGATTAAATATTTTACCCTCTGACTTCAGATTTAGATGCTGACTTAACGCTTCTAAAGAATGGCTACCCAGTTCGGGTAAATGCTGTTGGGCGAGTTCAAAACTACACTCAAAAACTAAATGAGGCGTGGGAATTCCTACCGCCCGAAAGCTATTACGCAGCACGTCAATATCATGTCTTGCATAATGACAGATAATAGTTTTAGAATGAGCGAAGTCTAAAAAATCAGTAATAATGGTTTTGAGGGGTTTAGTTTTCGGACTAATTTTAGGATTATTAGGGTGATTGTCTGCCCAAGCTTCATAGATTAGTTTTCCCTGATGATCAACAATCGCAATTTCCCGCAGAATTGGCTGTCCTTCGGTATCAATTACAATAAAGTCGGGATGAAATTTCATAATCGTTTTAAGTACAAATACGACTCATGTAGACTGATGCGGTGTATGATTCGCTGAATCCGGATTGTGACACCAGCAGGGAAATCGTAAACTGCAACCTACTGTTATTGTGCCACAAATCGTAACTCTGGCCACAGGCTGTTTACAGATTGCAATAAATAAAGAATAAACAACCGTAGTAATGAAGATAAAATCAACTTTAATTCTCTAATAAAAGGGAATTTTATCTCATTAAGTTCTCAAAAACTAAATAGCACCGCCATGATAACGGTGCAATTTAAAATATGAAGGACTATTTTATTCTACATTTAAGAAAGGCGATATTTATCGTCCAAAAGCTTTCTTCAAGCCTTCATCGATCTGTTCTTCAACAGAAGTCGAAGTAGAATTTTCAGGTCGTTTCATTTGTTCTTTATCCGCATCTCCCTGAACTAAGTTCAAGCCGGAAGGGGCATCAGCCTTAGATTGATCTAAAGAACGAGGAGGCGTTCTGAGAACATCTTCTGATTTCTTCTGAACATCTTTAAGGGCGTCTTCTCCTTGATTATTGGCACTATTAGCAGCCATCGCCGGAAAGCCCTGGGAAATAACCAACACTGCACAAACACAAGCTACAAAGAAAATTCGAGTTAAACGCAATAGAATATTTTTCATTATTTTCATCTCTCAAACTGAAATCACAAAACATTTATAGCAGAAAAAACCGAGCTTCTCACTCTATCAAAGGAAAGAGATTTTTTAAAGAGAAATAAATCAGGTTTTCTGCAAAAAAAACCTCAAAAAAAATTTAATCCTTTCCCTCCTCTCAAAACAGACTATCGCCAGGATCAGGGACATCTGGATCTGGTTCTTCCCGCTCTTGACGAAGTTGTTCTGCTTCTGCCAATGTCTGTTCTGGGTCATCTTTACTAGAGCGTTGAATATAGTTTAACTTCAATTCCTCTAAGAGATCAAATAGCCAAACTTGTAATTCCGATTGGGTTACTTCATCCTGAAGTTCTTGACGTAAAACTGATTTAAAATTTACACTCAGTTTGTTAAAAAGTTCTCGACCTTCCGCATCCGAATAAGATGTAGATAAAACATCATAACTCGCATTGGCTAAATAATCGGCAAGTTGATCAATAACACTTGAAGGAAGGCCTTTCAATCCCGGAACTTGTTTTAATCCTTGATAAAAGTCTGATTGTGTTAATGTACCCTTTAAGCTATGACGTAATAAATCTTCTATATCCGGCTGAACTTGCGGTAAGACACGATAAATAGAGAGTTGTAAAATCCGATCTATAATCGCATCCATTTTGTCAATTTCGCTGACTTGAATATAGGGATCGGGTTCAAAGATTGAACGAGCCATTTCTCCGGTTTGAACGGAATCTTTGGCTTGATTGACGACTTGTACCATCAAGAAAGTTGAAATCCGATCAGCAAGATAAGCAGAGGGTTCATGAGTGATTTGGGCTAAGATTCGTTCGAGATTAAATAAACCTGATTTATGAACTCGAACAGAGACAGGAATAATTCGCAGCCAACGCCAAGTTGGAAGTAAAAATAGCCAATCATACCAGCGTCGCAGCATCCCATCAAACCAACTCACTCCCGGTTGTCGTCTGGAAATAATTAGGGTTCGTACGAGAAAATCTCCCCCTAAAAAGATGATAAAATAGATATCTATTTTCCAAAAATTATCAATATATTGACCATTTTCATCAACGGATCTGAAGTAGTTTACTTCTAAAAGTGGACTAATTTTCTCGTCAAAAAAACTCAAAGCATTCGTAATGCCAACTTCTGTTAAATAGTTTTGACTCCAAAATTGAGTAAAAGCTTGTTGAGCGTAGGGAATCTCAATATGATATTCCATACGACGCTTGAGTTTAGCAAATGTCCCAAATTTGTTGGAAACATCAAAGGGATTTTCTGCAATAATACTTTGACTTTGTTGACGCAGATCTGCTAAAATATCAGCAGTTTGTTTAGATTTTAATCCCGATTGAGTTAGTTCAGATTTGAAAACTTCAACAGTCTCAATGTAGTGGGTTGTATCTGGATGAGGTTCAATCCCTTTCACCGGGTCATAGAGTTTGATTATAATCGGAAAATGTCTAAGATAAACATCTCGTAGAGGAACATAACTAATATTTAAAAAGACTAAACAGAGATTAAGCAGAGCAATCAGAGCAACAAACTTACTCCACCATTTCCATTGAAATTTTAGCTGAGAATCTTCGTCGGGTGAGTTAGACGAAAAAGGCTGTTGAGTTTTGGGTTTATTTAAAGAGGTCATTTACTTGAACAATGCCAGACAATCTTCAGCGAGAATACCTTGAGTAATTTTAATATCTTGAAATCCTTTTTTGACCACAGCTTCACAAGATAAATCAATTTGCGGTGAACCGAGTTGAATAAGTTGTTGAGTCGAAGCTCCAAACACAATTTCAGATAAACCAGCCCAAACACAAGCTGCTGCACACATCGGACAAGGTTCACAAGTTGTATACAGGGTATACCCCTTTAAAACATCGAGAGAATAAGATTTGTTTTCTAAAGTAAATTGACGTAAAACATTAATCTCAGCATGAGCCGTAACATCATTATCCCTTTGAGCCGTATTATATCCCTGCACCACAATTTTATTTTCTTTAACTAAAACTGCCCCATAAGGCATATCTCCTTTTTTAGCTTCTTCTAGAGCAATTTTCATGTAATCTTCGGCTGTCATACTCTTACTTTTAAATATTTACTGATTCACCGCTCAAATTGAGTAGATAACCCTAGAAGATATTCTTGTTTTTTAGATTAACAAATTACGACTAGGGTTAATGATGAATTAATCCTTAATAACCTTTAAGCTTTCTGCCAAATTTCTTTGACTTTTCCGGGCATAAATTCAGAAATCTCTTGAATTCGGCTTTGAGAAAGTTCATTTTTTGTGGCTGCAAAAACAGCTTCAATAATGGTTTCACCCGACATTCCTTTGGGCGATCCTCCTTCTTGTTCAATCCGAAAAATAAATGTGTTATCATCGAATTTCAGAGGCGGACGAACTCGACTCAGCCAAGCAACAATAGGATTTGTATCTTTCCAAAGGGCAGAAATTTCGGATTTCAGAGTTTTATCGTCTGTCGGTTGAGCTTCTTCGTGAAGTTCAGATGCAACGCGATCTGATGATTCTGTCGGCATTAAGTCACGCATTGTCCGAAACACGATCTCACTGAGATCTCTAGCCTCATACAAATCGTTGAGTCCAGCTTGATTTTTAACTTTCTCCAAGAAAGCTGCGTTGGTTTGAGAGATTTGAGGGGTTTCCATTTTATTTAGATCTAAATCCTAATTTTATCAGGTAATACAACGCTATAGTCTATCACGGTTCTGTGCATCCTACCCAGGATGAGTTTTTAAAATGAAAATTATATCGATATAAGCATTAATCTCTTTCTTCGGGTAGAGGATAAAAACTTTTTAAAATGGAATAATTAGTTAGGATATATTATAATTTTTCAAGGAGTAGCTTTTATGGCCCCGACTCAACCCCTAACCGGAACAGAACTGATTGATTGTGCCAAAGCAAGTGCTAATCTGGGTTTGAAAGAAGCGGCTCAAAACTCGGGCTATGGTGAAGATATTGAGAGCTTTCAAAAAAATCTTAAACAAGCTTGTGACCACATTGGGGTCAGCATTGATGGTTTGAGTGATCTAGTCACTCCGCAGCAACAAGTTAAACAAGGACAAGGTATAGAAATTGCACCTGATAGTAAAAATTCTCTCTAGAAAGTTGAGTTAATAAAATAGATTGATTTCTATTGTCAGTTAGGGTGAGTTGAGAGAATGCTGCTCACCCCATTTTAGGAGTTTTGATTAGAGACGCAACGCATCTTCAGAACGCCCATCAGAATTCGGTGTCGGCATATAATCATTATACTGATCCTGATTGTAGAAGTAAAGCGTCCGAATCGGATAAGGAATATTGATATCTGCTTGATCAAAGGCTTCTTTAATCGCGACAATTGCTCGAGTTTGAACGTGACGAACTAGCTTTTGTCGAGGTTTAGTCCAGTAGCGAACGATAAAGTCTATTGAACTATCCCCAAAACTGACTAAATCAATTTCTATTTCCGGATTTTCTAAGACCCCTTCGACTTGAGAAATTGTTTCTTTTAGAAGTTGAGATGCTTGGCGTAAAGACGTATTATAATCAACACCAACTCCTAAATCTGTTCGTCGGTAAGCAAAAGCTGTCCTCACTTGAACTGCACTGGTAAATACTGTGGCATTCGGAATTAAGATCCGTTCTCCCTGGTAAGTCAGCATTTGTGTGGTGCGAATATCGATTTGTTCAACGGTTCCTTCGTACTCCCCGATAACCACCTGATCATTAATCTGAAAAGGTTCTTGAAGAAGTAATAAAATCCCCGCCAAAAAGTTTTTAAATATATCTTGAAAGGCAAATCCAATCGCAACAGAACTCAGTCCTAAAGTCGCAATAACATCTCCTAACCGTAAACCCGGAAAGGTAATAACACAAGCTAAAACTACCCCAACAACCCAAACTCCAATATGACTCAGTTTAGCGATTAGGAGCTGTAAAGACTGACTCCGAACCGTTTTAGTCGTAAGTTTCTTAACAAGTTGCTCTAAAAACTGAGCAGCATAACGAGTTAAAAAAAGGATAATTATAGCCGTTATAATAGCAGGGATAAGTTTAACTCCACTGCCAACCATCTCTCGTATACTGTCTTTTACGGTGTTAAACAACTGATCCATGATGATAGAATAATTAGTCCTTAGATTTTAACTTTTTGGGTTATTCAAAATTCAGTAGATGTCCCGGATATTACCTCGTCTTCATTAAATTCTTCCGGATTAACTCAAAATTCCAGCTCAATATTGAGAGAGGCGCGAGAATTTGCTACTATACTATACCATAACCAAAAATTTCAAGAGTCTATCTTAGGGTATAAATTCTCAAATTAGAGTTGTGTTTATCCTTTCCGGGTTAAAAAAACGCTTCAAACTCCCTCGATAAAACCCCTGAAAAATTCACCTTTGTCTGTGATTGCTTTCCAAAGATAAAATCGTACTTCGATCAGTTTACCTCCTCAGATAGAAGCCTTTCCAGAATTAAATTTGATAAGCTTTAGAAAATAAGAAATATAAATTTTAACTTTTTATTTAAAAAACAAAGAAATTTAACCATGAAAAAACATCTTTTTTACCAAACTCTGGCAACCAGTTTTATTGCAGTCAGTTTACTTCTTTCCCCGTTTCATCGAGCCGCTTTTGCTCAAAATAATAATAACACTCCTAACAATGCCGAAGAAAACTTAGATCAAGCCGGAGAAAATCTCCAAAACGCTGGAGAAAATCTTATAGAAGCCACTGACGAAGCCACAACAGAAGCTCAACAACAGATTGCAGAAACAGCGAATGTAGTCGAACAAAAAGCCAACTGGGGATGGTTAGGGTTATTCGGTTTATTGGGTTTATTCGGACTCGCAGGTAAAGGAAAATAAAAAGTCGTTCATCACTATGAAACCGATCCGAATCTCGTTAGAACTCCCTCAAGAGATGATCGACATTAAGGAAAGAGTGATAACTGTTCTTCTGGCGGTGAATACCCTAAATGTTTCCACGCTGAAGCTGTTGCTAATCGTCCACGATGCGTGCGTTGTAAAAAACCAATTTGCATTAAATAAGGTTCATAAACCTCCTCAATGGTTTGAGCATCTTCGCCCGTTGTCGCTGCCATTGTTTCTAACCCAACTGGCCCGCCATTAAAGTTTTCAATCATCATTTGTAACAGGTGTCGATCCGTCCAATCTAATCCCATCGGATCAACATTAAACAGTTGTAAAGCAGTGGCGGCAATCTCTCCTGTAATCGGCCCTGAAGCCTTAACTTCTACATAATCTCGCACTCGTTTTAACAGACGATTAGCAATTCTAGGAGTCCCTCGTGAACGACGGGCAATTTCTTCAGCACCATCGGAATTAATTGGGGTATTTAAAAGTTTAGCGGTACGTTCTACAATTAAACTCAATTCATCCACTTCATAAAACCGTAACCGTTGAATTAATCCAAAGCGATCGCGTAAAGGAGACGTTAACGCCCCGATGCGAGTCGTCGCCCCCACAATAGTAAATGGAGTCAGTGGAATACTGCGAGTTTTTGCAGATCGACCTTGACCAATCGTAATATCCAGACGGCAATCTTCCATCGCCGGATAAAGTATTTCTTCCGCCATTTTTGATAAGCGGTGAATTTCATCAATAAACAGAATTTCGCCCGGTTTAAGATTCACCAATAATCCGGCAATATCACGCGGTTTTTCAATAGCCGGAGCCGTGGTAATCTTACAAGTAACTCCCATTTCTGACGCTAAAATTAACGCCATTGTTGTTTTTCCTAACCCCGGTGGCCCGTAAAGCAACAAGTGATCGAGGGTTTCATTACGAGATTTCGCCGCCGCGATCGCAATTGCCAGAACTTCTTTTAAATCCTTTTGACCGATATAATCACAAATACGCTGCGGTCGAATCGATTCATCTTGTTTGGGGTTAACTTGTTCATCAGTTGTTTCTTGAGGTTCAAGAAGATGGTCGTCAGTCGGTCGAGATTGAGATTTTTCGGTTTTTTCCGAACCTACAGACGCCCGCTTTTTGCGGGAATTGGGGTCAGTTGGTTGTGATTTTGATGAAATAATTGCCATGACGGGCGAATTTTACCTTCCGTCGGATTTCTTCATTGTGCCACAATGCTGATAATCTCAAAAATGGTATCAAATTATTCACCTTTTTTTATGACTTCTCCCTCTACCGAGTCCAATTCCGAAGATCTCACCTTTGAACAAGCGATCGCCCAAACTCAAACCTTACTGGAGGACATGGCTGCAAACGCCTTATCCGAGTCGGAAACCCAAGCCGCGATCGCGAATTTAGTTAAAACTCACAATGGCGCCAGAGGGTTTTTTGTCACCTATCTCACCGATCCTCGTGATTTTGTAGATCGTCCCTCAGAAGCGGTTATACGGGGTTTAGAAGCCTCTGATCAAGTCCCTGATCTACTGATCAAAAATGTGGCGATGTCTGCGGCTATGGGGGTTCATCATCGTCGTCACCAACGCGAAGAAATGGCCGTCGGTTCAGATCGGGTGCGATCGCGATCGGTTCATCTGATTCAATCTTTAAACATTCCCGTTTTGGATACAATGGTTAAGCAACTTTTAGAAAGTGCAAAAACCGGAGTTGGGGAATACCAAAGCTTTCTAGAACGTTGGGGTTATGACACCGAACAAAAAGAAGCGATCGTACAGGCAATACATCCTTTGATTTAAGTTAATCTCGATCCGAATACCTCTGCGATCGCATTCAAAATTACTCTCAAGTTTATAGATGCACCCCAATTTTTTAAACAGTTAATCTGGCGACTATTGAATTAATGTTGATTTTGACTTACGCAGGTTTGGCGAAGAAAGACGTTCCCTCTAGTCTAAAATCAGGAAGAGCATCCGCAAATTGGGCTTGACTTGGATCAATGGTATAGAAGTGACCATTCGTTCTCTCATTGAAAGCTCGGAATACAGGCAATGTTCCCGGTTCCTGAGTTGAATAAACTTGAATTGATGTTACAGAGGGATCTGCCACCCATTCTTGTAAAGTCTCTACGAAATTGATTTCACCAAGATTACTCGCGTAGAAAAAGCCACTTCGTGAGTTCACATAACGCCGTAGGGTGACATCTCCTTCTGAGAGAAATTCAAACCCTTCAGATCTGTATCGAGGATCTTGAGTTCTTGCACTGATCTCTGTAGGATCTGATGTAAAAAAGTGACCACCTGCCAGCTCATCCCAAAAACGAGCAACTCTTTGACCCGTACCACCTGGATTGCCTCCACCACCTGGATTGCCTCCACCACCTGGATTGCCTCCACCACCTGGATTGCCTCCTGGCTGTCCAAGGGCTATATCTCCAGCATCAACTTGAGCGCGTAGTGTATACTGAGCAGGTAAAGTCCGAGTCGGCGGTATATTCGGATCGGGCATAACTTCCCAGCTAGTTACCCGCACTAAATATCGTGATTGACCTTGACTGGTGAAAGTGACCTGGGAGTTTTGATCTACACCAGGAACAATATCGTCATTGAAAACAGTACGAGCTTGACCTGGTGCTGGACTATCTTGACCGGGAGCAAGTTGATAAATTTCTAGGTATGGGTCATAGTTGCTGGTATTGAATGACTCGAGTTTAATCGTAACATTACTACCAGGTATAGAGGGTTGAATGATATAGTCATCAACTCGGGTCGGTTGACCTGCGTTTGGCGAGCCAGCCGGAGCTAACTCCAGTGAATCACTCTCTGTTAATTCACCAGTTAGAAAATCTGCGTTTGCCATTTTTTCCTTCCTCCATTATTGCTCGGAGAACTCAACATAAATCACCCTTGTTTTCTAGGGTTTATCTGCACAATTTATGTTTGATCTCTACAATTATAACTTTACTATTTGTGATATGTCTCGCCTTTATTACAGCTTTTTAACAAAAAAATCAATGAAAATCTTAGGAAATATCGGCTTGAATATTCCTAACATAAATCTAGAAAATTGACTCTAAAATTTTACAAAATTTTATTTGATTTTTTATAATAAACCTTTAAATAACTTCATCCCATCCGTCTGTCCTAAACTCGGATCAGAAGCGCGTTCGGGATGGGGCATCATTCCTAAAACATTCCCCTGACGGTTACAAATTCCCGCAATATTATTCAATGAACCGTTAATATTTTCAGCCCCAACGTTGGGACTCGGAACCGAACCGTAGCGAAAAACAACTTGATTATTAGTCTCTAATTCTGCTAAAATATTGTCATCGCAATAGTAACATCCCTCTCCGTGTGCGATCGGCAGGTTAATCACTTCGTTGGCTGAATAACCCGTTGTCCAGGGCGTTTGAGGATTGACAACCGTTAACGGCACGCGATCGCAAATAAAGTGTAAATCCCGATTTCTGACTAACGCTCCCGGTAATAATCCCAATTCCGTTAACACCTGAAAGCCATTACAAATACCAATCACATACTTTCCTTGCTTGGCGTGTTCGAGAGTGGCTTGCATCACCGGAGAAAACCGCGCTATCGCCCCACATCGTAAATAATCACCATAGCTAAACCCACCCGGAATCACCATCACATCAATATCAGAAATATCAGTCTCTTGATGCCAAATCATCCGAGTCGGTTGGTTCAAAAGCCCTTGAGTCACCCAAACCACATCGCGATCGCAATTAGAACCGGGAAAAACAACAACACCAAATTTCATGGAATAATGGTTAAATAAAATCTAAGTTTAACTGGTTTGAACTTCCGAAGAAACGGTCGTTAAATCAAATCGATAGGTTTCAATGACGGGGTTCGCCAGCAGTAAATCACAAATGCGATCAAGTTGAGTTTTCGCTTCATCTTCGCTATTGGCATTCAGGGTCACTTCGATATATTTGCCAATTCGGACTTGTTCTACATTGTCATAGCCCATCTGTTGAACTCCGGATCGAACCGCTACACCTGCCGGATCTAAAACAGAAGGACGAAGGGTGACATAAATTTGAGCGTAATACTTTTGGGTCACAATCAAGCCAAGTTTAACCAAACATTCCTATTATCCATCAAACGGAGACATTTAAAACCTGTTGATTGATCTTCATTTAACCCCCTGAAAACACGATAACAGGCGTAGGGCATACGCCCCTACGGACTGATAATCAATGACGATTATTGACTCGGTTTATCTTTGTCAGCATTGACTTTGGGAACCCAACCGGGAGCATCTGCATCTTCCCAACCTGCCGGACGCTTAGAATTATACCAGCCGATCGAACCGATAATCGTTGCTGCTAGAAATCCAGCCGCGAGAATTCCCAGTAACGCCCATTGTACATAATCTTGATAAGTTAGGTTTGTAGCCACTTCCATTAAAATTTTCATGTCGAGTATCAATGTTTGATCAAAAACGCTAGCAAACCCTAGAGTACCACCTTCGGCTAGCGGACTCAAATCCGGGGTAGGGGCATATACTCGCCGCCATCACAGGGTATGACTTCTAATCGTTTTTTTAACGGATTTGTATTGTTGAAACGACGTCCCCCGTGCTACCACTAAAAGATAAGAGAACTTAATTAATCCAACCCACCCATGAAAGACTTTTTAGACAACCTTTCACGTTACCCCCGCTACTTTATCACCTTTACCTTGGGGATATTTTTCTTTTTGTTTGATAAGTTGAAGCCATACATGGAGAGACCCCTCACGGCGATCGCCCTCGTTGGTTTGATGGGTGGTACTTTCGCCTTTACGTTTTTTACTCTACGAGCTATGTTGGGATTAAGTCCAGTATAGTTGGTGGCAACTGGCAACTTTTAGATATTGGGAGTCGGAATAATGGTCAAAATCAATGCTGACTCCTGATTTACTTATTTTCAGCTATCGTCTCAATACAATAGCCATAATACCGAGAAAACCCGAGCTTTTTAATCATTTTACACCCTGATTCACACAAAAGCTGACGTTTTCGACTGATGAGAACGGAGAACAGTTAATCCATCTCACCCTAAACTCTACACCCTGACTATCTTCACTGAACCAACAAAAAGAAAACCACCATTATCTATACTTTGGTATAGAAATTTTAAAACGTTGTTGTATTCTTGTCGAGACTCTAAATTAACAAAGATTAAAGTCGATATTGCCGATAGACTTGGGTGGCAGCTCGATGTAAAATCGAATGACGATACACTAAAGCACTCATGTCATCACAGTAGCCTCCGCCAATAATTCCCGCTACCGGATAACCCAAACGAACACAAGTGCTAAGAACTTGCATCTCTCGTCGCCACAGTCCAGTATCACTTAAAGCCAGCTTCCCCAAACGATCATCAATGTGAGTATCCACCCCCGCATCATAAAAAACCAAATCCGGTTGAACCTCTGATAAGATATCCTCTAAATACTTCCCCAACGTTTGTAAATAAGCCTCATCTTCCATCCCCACCGGAAGCCCAACATCTAAATCACTTTTTTGTTTCCGGGCGGGAAAATTCGCCTCACAGTGCATGGAAAAAGTAAAAACACTCGGATCATCTTGAAAAATAAAAGCCGTCGCATCCCCTTGATGTACATCTAAATCAAGAATTAAGATTTTTTGCGCGAGTCCTAAATTTTGAATAGTGCGAGACGCGATCGCGATATCATTAAAAATACAGAATCCAGTTCCTAAGTTGGGGAAAGCGTGATGAGTTCCTCCTGCGGTATTACAAGCGAGTCCGTGACTGAGAGCAAGTTGAGCCGTTAAAACTGCCCCACCGACTGCAATACAAGTCCGGTTTGCTAAAGCGGGACTCCAGGGTAAACCGATACGACGTTGGGCTTTGGGGTCAAGTGTTCCCTGACAGTAGGCTTGCACATAATCACGATCATGGACTAATTCTATCCATTCTGTGGGCGGCAGGTCGGGCGTATGAACTTGGGAGGGTTCGATCACTTCATCAGCGAGTAACATTTGATAGAGTAGCCTAAACTTTGACATCGGGAAACGATGACCCGGGAGTAAAGGGGCGACATAATCGGAATGATAGACAATCGGTAAATTCATAATTATGCTGAAAGGCTAGAGTAGAAAGTCGGTTACTCAACAATTTGATCACATTGGTTTGGGAAGGTATTATGACATCAACAATTACTTGGCAGTATGGCAGCAGCAACCCCGAGAATGCAACTGCCTTAGAAACCATTCGTCAGTGGTGGGCTGAGATTGAAGGACAGGAGATTTCTTGGCAACAGCGTTTAATTCCGGAAACTGGAGATTTAAGCGAGATTAATTGGGAGTCTCAAAAGTTCGATGAAGTGTTTATGATCGTGAATCCTGAGTTGCGAGGAATTACGCTATATTGGTCTAAGCCTAAAAGTGATCAAGAACGCAGTATTACCCCGAGTAAGTTAGAGTTAGATCCGCTACGTCAGCAGTTGTATGTTTTTTCTCAATCTCAAACAAATATTGTAATTCGGGTGGAATTTCCCCAAATCAAGTATCAAACGATAGAGATAAAAAATCCCGAGATTGCGGTGGGGAAAAGTGGAACAATCCTCGTGCGAGATTCTCAGCAACTATTAGAAGTTAAAATTAGTCTTACCCCGGAAAAGTTAGAACAGTTGAAAGCAAAGTTAACGTAATATTACCCAAAAAAAATTACAAAAATTCCCAAGTTTCATAAGTGGCAGCTTGACCGCAATATTGACCGTTTTCATCGATTACATTCCAAACGGTTACATCGGAAATCAAAAACTGTTTTCCGGTTCTAGATTGACGAAATCCCCGAAGATTTTTAGTATAGCCTTGAGTTTTCACTCGGTCAAGCGTTTGCTGGCGTTGGATGACTTCTTCGGGGTGTACGGAGTGAGAAGATGGGGTTTGAATAAATTGTTCCCAACTCATTTCCCACAAATCTAAAGCGGTACGATTACCATAATTAAAAATGGGATTGTCTTCTTCTGTGCCAGCAGAAACCAACACAAAATCAGCGTTAAATAAAGCTTGGGCGATGTCTTCGGGGCTTTGATTTGCATCAATTAAAGTTTCGCCCGTCCAATGTTTAAAGCTGTCGAATAAACGTTGGCTGTGAACAATAATAGCGTCTTTTTTCCAGAGATCGGTGTTTAAATTTGTCATAACTATTGAATTTGAAACCAAATCTTCATTCTCAAAACAGCAGAATTAATTCCGGCACTTTTTGAGCGTACAAGATTATCCATATCTTTTCAAATTGAGAAGATTCCCCCAATAGATACAATTTTAACTTACATTGGGTTATAACAGAATTGATAATCAGTCAGTTATTTATAATTTTTGAGATGACAAACGAGGACAAAAATCCGACCAACACCGCCAAGAGTGCCAAGGAACTGATCGAGCGTTATGCAGCCGGAAAACGAGGTTTTATGGGGGTAGAACTTCCGGGTGCAGAATTGCAAAATGCTGTTTTACCCAGTATATTACTATGGCAGGCAAATTTGCAAGGTGCAAACCTCAGTCGAGCTAATCTCAAAGATGCTCACTTATTTGCTAACTTGAGTAGTGCTAACTTATCTCATATTGATCTCACCAGCGCCAAACTGATTTATGCTGACTTAAAAGCGGCTAACTTAACCCAAGCTAAACTATTTAAAGCTAACCTCAAAGGGGCTGATCTACGCGGTGCTAACTTAAATGAAGCCAAATTGATTTATACAGATTTGAGTGAAGCAGACTTACGTGGTGCTAGCTTAAAAGGGACAATGTTTTATAAAGTCAACCTATTGAAAACAAACTTACAAGACACTGATTTAAGTGAAGCGTTATTACTCGGAACAGAACTTTGGCCAGCCATTACTTCTTCTTGAGTTTCCCCTATCGGCTTTCCTCTATTCTCTCTAGAAAATTGGCATCAAAAAGTTTGACAATTGGGGAGATTTTGTTATACTAGAAGGTGAAGCTTATCAGGGCTAACACGTCTACACACTTGAACTTTTATTCAACATCTGCTCACTTAAAAACCGTTGAAAATAACCCACACCCATCGTCAGCGATCGCAATTCTACAATCAAATCTTGCATCTCTGACATTGCCAAATAAGCGGTAATTTTATCCCAACCTTTCCAACCCGCGATCACAAACAACCACGGCTCACAGAACGTCGTCGGAAAGATTAAAAAATTAAGGATTTTTTTCGGGTTAAACTCAAGCTGAATTTTCCAAGAAAACAGCATTGTGACGGTTGGATAAATGTTGAGTTCAATTCCTTCTTCTTTGGGTTGATCTCGAACTTACAGATTCAGAATCGAGCTATCGGCTATCCAATCGAAGATGCTAGGCGTTTTTAGCGATCGCTTCTCTCTCTGAAATGTTCTCTCCTCAATGCGTCTGAGATCGAGGGTCGCTACTTCTATAATTTATAATCTTTTGGTTGCTAATTACCAATGCTTAACTAAAAAATACAATATTTATTTTAAAAAAGTTTTGTAACTGAATATTGCAGACTACGACGAGACAATATATCGATTGCGTCCTTGTTGTTTGGCGATGTATAATGCTTTGTCTGCTTGAGCGATTAATTGAGCGGGTGAGGTTTTAGAATCAGGAATAATGCTGGTCATTCCCATACTCAGGGTAATAATATTACTCACCTGAGACTTTTGATGAACAATTCCCAGAGTACGAATCGTTTGCTGAATATTTTGAGCAATATTAATCACTCCTTTTTGGTTTGTATTGGGAAGAATAACTACAAATTCTTCTCCACCATAACGGGCGACTAAATCGGCGGGACGCTTTAAAGTATGCTTGATGGCTTGAGTAATTGCAATCAAACATTGATCTCCAGCTTGATGTCCATAGAAATCATTATAGAATTTAAAATAATCAATGTCTAATAAAATTAGCGATAAATATTTTTTTTCTCGTCCTAGACGCTGCCACTCTTTCGATAAATAATTATCAAAATAGCGACGGTTAGCAATTTGAGTTAAACCATCGGTATGCGCCAGTTGTTCTAAAGTATTATTAGCTTGTTTCAACTTAATTTCAGCCTGTTTGCGATCGCTAATATCCCGAATCATCATCAAAACTTCATGATCGTCGAGTTTGACCAGACGAGCTTCTTCATAATGGAGTTCTCCATCTACTTCGAGAGAATATTCATAGATTTGTCGTTCATTTGTTGTTAAAGCTTGGTCAACATAGTACATTTGTTTTTCAGCTAACCGAGGCGGTAAGGTTTGATAAATTGATTGCTGGAGAATATAGGGAATACGGCTAAACTCTCGGAGACTTTTACCTAAACCAATACTTTTACAAATTCCGTTGCGATCAAGACGAATCATCAGATCGGGAATAGCCTTTAAAATTGCTCGTTGAGTCGTTATATTTTTGCAGAGGGCGGCTTCAATTTGTTTGCGATGGCTAATGTCAACAATATGAACAATTAGGTAATGAGGTGAATTTTTATTGTCATAGATCAGTGAAATATTCATCAGCCCCCAAATGATTTTATTAGATTGGCTTAAAAATCGCTTTTCAGTTTGATAACCGGGAATTTTACCCCTAAACATTTGTTGAGCTAATTGATCATCAAGGGTTTGATCATCGACAGAGATTAAATCACTCAGTTGAAGGGAGAGAAGTTCAGCCGAAGAATACTCAAACATCTGACAAAGAGCAGTGTTAACATCGAGGATTTGCCCCAATATAGACACTAAACACATTCCGGCTGTAATGGTATCAAATGCCCCTCTAAATTTTGCTTCACTGCGACGCAAATCATCAGTAATTTGTTGACGAATTAGTTCATCCTGTTTGCGAGCGCTGATATCTTGATGAAAGCCAATCATCCGCAGAGGAGTATTATCTTCAGCCCAAACTGCTTGTCCTCTTGCTAAAATCCATTTATAACTGCTATCTTTGCACCGTAAACGATATTCAATTTGATATTCATAAATTTGGCGTTTTAGATAACTATAAAGAGTTGTTAAAACCCGATCGCGATCGTCGGGATGAAGAAGGTTTTTCCAGGCTTCAAAACAATTTTCTATCTCTCCATCTGTATAACCGAGCATTCCTTTAAGTAGGGTTGAAATGAAAGCATCGCCTGTTTGCACATTCCAGTCAAAAATCCCGTCACCTGTTCCTTTCAGTAATAATTGCCAACGTTCTTCTTGCTGGAGTAATTGTCGGTTTTGAGTTTCGAGTTGTTGGAGGAGTTTTTGATGGGCTAAATGAAACTTAATTCGGGCTAAGACTTCCTCAGATTCATAGGGTTTAGTGAGATAATCAGCGCCGCCAACTTCAAAAGCTTTGACTTTATTGAATACTCCATCAAGCGCACTCAAAAAAATAATCGGAATGTGAAAGGTTTTCTCATCTAATTTAAGCTGCTGACAGACAGAATATCCATCAATATCAGGGAGTTTGATATCCAACATAATCAAGTCAGGTGGAGACACTTTAGCGGATTCTATAGCGAGTTTACCTGTCGGTGCAATGCGAGTATGATATCCACAACTTGAGAGAATCTTGATTAATAAGTTTAAGTCTGCCGGAGTATCATCAACAATCAGAATATGATTAAGGGTAGACATAATATTTTTATTTTTTAACGAACTAAATGAATTAAATCGAGTATCCGAGTGTACTCAAACTGATCAGCCCAGACGCTAAGAGTTTCAGCTAGGTGAGGATTGTGCTGACGGAGTAACTCAATGATTTGCCGAATTCGGCTAGGATCACCAAATATTAGGGCTTCTTCTAGTTCCTGAAGTACATCATCAGATAAATTAGCGAAGGCTTCCATCCACTGTTCAAGATTCATCGGTTTTTTATCTTCTTCGGGAACTTCTTTACCATAGCTATATTCTACTTCTAAATGTTGTTGTAAGACTGTAAATATTTCTAACTCTTTAAAAGGTTTATAAATAAAGTTATTGAAGCCCAGAGTTTGGTAATCGTCTCCTAATTTATTAGCAGAAACGGCAATAATCACCACTGGGTTGTTTAGATTTTGTGATTTTTCTTGATCGCGAATTTGTCTTGTTGCTTGATAACCATCTAATTCGGGCATTCGTAAATCCATCCAGATTAAATCAGGATGCCATTGTTGCCAAAGGGTAATCGCTTCCGCTCCATTTTCCGCTTCTTGTACGGCAAATCCTAGAGGGCTGAGGAGTTGAACTAATAATTGTCGATTCGCAGAACTATCATCAACAATAAGCAAACGATAAAGGGGAGTTGTCGGTGCTAAACTGATAATTTTATCTTCTTTTAAAAACAATTTTTTGGGAATTTTATCAACGATTTTGGCGACAATATAAAACTGAAATTTACTCCCGATATTCACTTGACTTTCTACAGAAATTTCACCTCCCATTAAGTTTACAAATTCTCGACTAATTGCTAAACCAAGTCCAGTTCCTTCTTTAACTTTTTTTCCAGATTGGCTTTGATTAAAGGCTTGAAAAATATCCATTCGTTCTTCCGGTGCAATACCAACTCCTGTATCTTCAACTTCAAAATTGAGCTTCACATTCTGGTCTGAATTATTGAAGGTGGCAAAAATACGCAGATTAATAGATCCTCGTTTCGTGAATTTTAAAGCATTACTCAAGAGATTGATTAAAACCTGACGGAGTTTGATTTCATCCGTACAAATATAACAGGGAACATCAGATGTTTTTTGTACATTGAAACTCAATCCTTGATCTTGAGATTTGAGAGAAAACATATTATAAATATCGTCAATTAGCTGATCAAGATTAAAGTCAGTTGGCTCAAGTATTATTCTATTTGCTTCAATTTTAGCTAAATCCAAAACTTGATTAATCAGGTTTAATAAATGCTCACCACTACGATAGATAATCTCAGCATTCTTACGATCATCTAGTGAGATCTGAGAATCGTTTTTTAAGAGACGAGAAAATCCTAAAATTGCATTCAACGGAGAACGTAATTCATGGCTCATATTAGCAATAAATGTACCTTTTGCTTCGCTAGCGGCTTCAGCAACTTCTTTGGCTTTTTGTAGTTCTAGTTCAATCTGTTTGCGATCACTAATATCTGTCACCCGAACTAAATGAAACATTTGATCCCCAATATAAATTGGCTTAACGGCAAGATTCCCCCAAAAATAATTCCCTTTTTTTGTAAGATATTCAACCTCTAAACTCCAAAAACCTTTTTGATTCACTTCATTTCGACTGTATTCAATTTCCTGGGGAGTAAAGGGCTGTTTTTGTAATGTATAACCTGCAATACCAATTAATTCTTCTCGATTTTCAGCTTCAAATAGTTCAACAGCTTTACGGTTACAATCAACAATTAAAATGCTATCCACATCAACCAAGAAAATTGCATCGGCAGATTCATGGAAAATTGCATCTCGTAAATCTCGACTTTTACGCAGTTCCAATTCTGCTTTTTTTCGCTCACTAACATCGATAACAATCGACCCAAACCTTGTAAATTTACCGTCTTCCTTCATCAGAGTAAAGAGAATGGATTCAAAGATTTTAGATTGGTTATTAATAACAAGTTCATCTTCGATTATCAAGGGTTTACCACCATCAACAAGTGTCTTGACTCGGGTTTTAAAACGGTTAACAACTTCTTCAGGAAAAAAATCACCAAAGGTTCGTCCAAGAATTTGTTCTTCGGGAAGATTAAACAGCTTCGTAAAGGCTCTATTTACCCGGAGATAAACCATCTCAGCATCAAATATATGGATAATTGCAGGTGAATAATCCAAAAAGGCTTGTAGTTGTTGATTAGCTATTTTTAGAGCGATTTCGGCTTGTTTACGATCATTAATATCGCGACCAACAGACTGCAATTCGACTAAATTTCCCTGAGAGTCATAAATGGCTTGGTTGGTCCATTGTGTCCAACGCACTTCACCATTAACAATCACTCGATTTTCAATCGTAAAGACAGGCTGTTCCGGAGAAAGCGCAGCAAGACAGCGATCAATTGCAGGTTGATCTTCTGGATAAATAATCGGTTGATAACACTGTCCAATAAAATCTTCCTTATAAATACCAAAATAGTGGCAATAAGCATCATTAACATAATTTAACGTCCCATCGAGTTTAAATCGGGTGATGAATTCCGTTTGATACTCCAAAATCGATAAATAACGGGCTTCTGATTGATGCAGTAATTCTTCTACTTGTTTGCGATCGCTAATATCAGCAAATGAACCGACCATGCGATAGGGTTGACCGTTTGGATATCTTAAAGCTTGTCCTTTGATTAAAAACCAACGATAGCGACCATCGGGTTGTTGGACTCGCAACTCGATAATATAGGGATGATTATTTTCTAAATGATCGGTTAGAGCTTGCTGAAGGTGATCGCGATCGTCGGGATGAAGGAGGTTAGAGAATTGAGGGACTGGATCGTCTTCAATTTCTGAAACTGACAAGCCGAGAAGTTTATAAAGTTGTGGAGACCACCAAGCAGTATTATTAATAATATCCCAATCCCAAACTCCTTCTCCCATCGCCTCAATCACTAACTTTAATCGTTCTTTACTTTTTTGTAAAGCTTGGGTTCGTTCTAGAATTTCTTGTTCAAGTTGGTGTTGATAATTATTTTTAAGTTGTTCGATCTGGCGGCGTTCTGTGACATCTTGAAACGCGATTATAGAGTAATGTACTGTTCCCCATTCATCGACAACTGGAATTGATGTTACCTCTAGAGGAATACGACAACCGTTAACCTCAACCTCCATATCGTCAACTTGTACTTTTTCTCCTTTTAAAGCTCGAATTCCAGGTAATTTTTCGGTAGGATAGAGTTGATCGGTTCCAGCAATATAAACCTGATAAACTTCTGATAGCTGTTCGGGTGAAATGGCATTAGTTCCTTGACCTAAAATTTGTTCACCCACTTTGTTGATTAGAATATGTTGTCCGTTTTGATCAAATACACTCACTCCAATGGGAATATTATCAAGCAAGATCGAAAAACGCTGTTCACTTAGTTTTAAGTCTTGAAATGATCGGCTCAGTTTTTCAGCCATCTGACTAAAAGAATCAGCGAGTTGATTAACTTCTTTAATACTGGTGTTTTCTCTATAAAAATTGAGATAATTTTGACCAAATTCTTGTACGGCTCTATTTAATTTTCTGATGGGCTTCGCAATTTGTTTTGCGGTCAATATGGCAGCTAAAATAGTCATTAAAAATGCAATAAAACACAATAATGTTGTTCGATAAGTATTAGTATAGATTCTTTCCATAAAGTCAGATTTTGGAATCGCTACCACAATAAACCAGTTATAATTTTGATCTAATGAATAGGAGATAACGTGAAGACAATAATATTGCTTTCTTCCTTTTATTTTCAAATGTACAGCGTGATCATTAATTGATTTTAAATTATCGAAATTATTCATTACATATTTTCCCACCGTTTGAGTTACGGGGTTGCGGCTATCTTCGACAGTAAGTCGCAATTTTTCCGGGTCAATTGTTTCGGGTTCAAGAGTAAAATCTATTGTATTAAAAGGCAATTCATCGGTGGAGGTTGCAATTAAATATCCTTCGCGATCAATAATAAAAGCTTGTCCGGTTTTTCCCATTTTTAATTGACCCATAAACTCACCTAATTTATCTAAAAAAACTGTTGCACCCACAACTCCTTGAAAATTATCTTGGGAATCATAAAAGGGTAAAGAACGAACCAGGACTAAGATTAAATTTGATTGTTTTACGCCGGAAGTTACTGTTTGCCAAGTTCCGTTTTTTGCGGCTTTTGCTCTGGGATACCACGGCTTACTGGGAGGATCATTATGAGGATCGTAATCGGAAAGATTATTTCTTAAATAAAGGCGGTTTCCTTGCAGATCAGCAACGTAGTTTTCTAGATCTCTCGTGCGGGGATTCCACTCTCGTATCACCAAAGAATCCGGTTCGGGTTTCGCAACGATGAAAAGGTCTTTTTGTTCGGTTGCAATATAGATTGAACCCACCTCAGAAAAGGTGTTAATTTGTTCGATAAAGTAACTTTCTAGCTTAGATTTATTCTGCCAGTCTAACCAACCTAAATTAATTGACTTGGCGTTGATATGGGCAATATTATCCGGTGTCTGTAAATAATAGTCGAGATTTTGAGTAATGCGATCGCCGATTTCTGTCATTAGTTGGTTTGTGAGTTCTTCTACGGCTTGCTGTTCACTGCGATAGGATAAATAACTCACAATTCCGACTGCACCAATGATTTGAAGGACAAAAGGCACAATCAACAGGGTGCGAAGCGGAACCTCATTAAACGTCTTTTTTCTCCATCGATGCAAGGGTTTGATTATCATAAATCTAAATTTATTTTCAATAAACACCAAGATTGTTCAAAACGGACTAAAGTATTGAAATTAATCAAGCTTATGAACAAGTTCCAAGATTATAAAATAAAATAACTGTCGATAAAAAGTAGATTAATCCAACTTTTCATAGCGAATATTAACATTTGTGAGTTCACCTAAATCAACCCCCTGCACAACCACAGCTAATCCATTTTCTACCCCTTCAAAGACGAGGTTAAAAGTCGTCTCTGTAATCGCAGTATTTATTTCTCGTTCTTTTAATCCCTGTTCAGTCAGACTTTGACGATAAAAATCTATCGCTTCAGTTAAACTTAAATCCGTTTGAAAGTTAACAGAATTTGTTCCACTTACCCCCGGTTGCTTCGTTAAATTATAAACAGTTTCAGGAAGGGTAAATTCTGATTCCGTCTCAGTTTGAACTAATAAAATAGGCGTTAGGGATTGCGCCTCAGTCAACCCATTCCCCAACCCCAACACCATGATTGATGCAAAAACAACAATTCTCAACAAGACTAATATCATCACTAACGACCTTGCACGAATAGCAACAGTTCTAGCATAGTTTATCTTTATCTCGCTTCTTGAATCTCTTAATGCTTGATTAAAGCGCTTCTAAGTCCGTTTCACCTGTACGAGTACGAATGATATGTTCAATTGACCGAATAAATATTTTACCATCACCAATTTGACCCGTTTGCGCGGCTTCTACCAATTTTTCGACAACAAACTCACAAGCTTCATCTTCAACGACGATTTCTAGCTTTATTTTGGGATGAAACTCAATAACGTGTTTGACTCCTCGATAAGATTCGGTTTGACCTTTCTGACGACCATAACCCCGAACATTCGTGACATTCATACCCACAACTCCAACTTCCACTAAAGCTGTCACCACCGAGTCAAACTGGACGGGACGAATTAGGGCTTCTATCTTTTTCATCATTGCAACTCCTGAGATTTTCTAAGTCTAATTTCTGTATCTTTCATAACAGATTTTTTGCTCTAGTTTTTATAGCGCTACGCGCTAGGGAACAGGGAACAGGGAACAGGGAACAGGGAACAGTAGACTGGGAAGGGGTTTTAGGATTTAGAAATGACAATCATGTATTCGCGTAGTGCTATAACTTAAATATTTTACCGATCATTCCAGAAATGATAAACTGATTATGTCTCATCCCAAATACAAGTCATGGCAAGGCACAAGGAGTTTAATCGCGGAGAAGTTTTGGCAAAAGCAATGGAGACGTTTTGGCGTTATGGCTACGAAGGAACCTCTGTCCAGGATTTGACTCAAAGTATGGGAATCAATCGAGGTAGTCTGTATGATACCTTTGGGGATAAACGATCTTTATTTCTCGAAGCGATCGCCCACTATGATCAGACCATTGTACGCTCTGCGATTGCCCGTTTAGAAGCCCCAGATGCCTCAAAACAAGCCATTATTGATCATTTTAAGAGTTTAGTCGATCGCATCGTTGCAGACACCGAACGTCGGGGATGCTTTGTCACCAATACCGCCGTTGAACTTTGTCCCCATGACCCGGATACAGCCCAGCGAGTTGCCAATAACCTCCAACGCATTGAACAGGCTTTCTATAAGGCTTTATTACGGGCGCAGGAAAAAGGCGAAATTTCAGCCGAGAAGAATCTACCCGCCTTAGCGCGTTATTTTACGTGTAATTTACAAGGCTTGCGAGTGATCTCCAAAGTGAATTCCGATCCCCAAGCCTTAGAAGAAATCGTCCAAATCCTTCTCTCTGTCTTGGATTGAGGAAACTTGATCCAAATACTTGACTATTCGTTCCAGAATTGTTATTCTAAAAATATGAAAAAACAAGTTCACTGGTTTTCTAAGTTGCTCTCTCCAGGAAAGTAACTGCCGAGAACTCTATTTTTTTTAAATAACTGGAACAATCATTCCAAAAAAAGGAGGTCAACGATGAATTTGACTCAAGAACTGCAAAATCTACAAAACAAACTGCGAGCGAATCATCCCGAAGATATCAAAGCAGTCATGGATCAAGCAACAGAAGATTTAGTCAAATCGGGTCTTGTGGAAAAAGCGTTAAAAGTCGGTGATCAAGCCCCAAATTTTCAACTTCCAAATGCAGTGGGCGAAACAGTCGAATTTAAAAAATTGTTCAAATCCGGGCCAGTTGTAATTGCTTTTTATCGAGGTGAATGGTGTCCCTATTGTAATTTAGAACTGCGAACCCTACAGAAATATTTGCCTGAAATCGAACAATTTCATGCCAAGTTAGTAGCGATTTCTCCCCAAATCCCTGACCATTCTCTATCAACACTAGAAAAGAACGAACTCACCTTTGAAGTCTTAAGTGATGTCGGAAATCAAGTCGCCAGAAAATTTGGATTAGTGTTTACCCTTCCGGAAGAATTACGCCCCATTTACCAAAAATTTGGGATTGATATACCCGCTCATAATGGGAATAAAACCTTTGAATTACCCATTGCTGCAACCTATGTAATAGATCAAAACGGAATCATTGTTCAAGGGTTTGTCAAAGCGGATTATACCCAGCGTTTAGATCCAGAAGAAATTCTCGCTACATTGAAAAATTTTCCTGTAGCCGTATAATCACCCTCAGATGGGGAAAGGTATCGCCATACCCCAAACACAACTTGAGGAGGAATCCAATCATGTCAGACCCAACAAAATACATCACATTAACCAATGAAAACTTTGAAGAAGAAGTTCTCAAAAGCACAATACCCGTTGTCGTTGACTTTTGGGCGCCGTGGTGTGGCCCTTGTCGGGTAATGAATCCGATTATCGAAGGATTAGCCGCAGAATTTGATGGGGTTGTGAAATTCAGTAAATTAAACGTTGACAATTACGAAGAACTCCCCACTGACTATCGGATTGAAGCCATTCCCACCCTATTATTTTTCAGTCAAGGCGAAGAAGTTTATCGAGTGTCTGGTGTTGTCGATCAGTCTGTCTTATCAAATCAACTGAAGGAATTACTCGAACAAGTGTCAACTTCTAATTCTGTGAGTTAATTCATTTAAAGGAAGGCTGATTGTAGCCTTCCTCACTTCCTCAAAAATTCCAAAAATTGTAATCAACCTATCCAAAAATTAGCCATGAATACTGATCTTAATTTGTTAAAACCGTTTAAACTCGGCGCTTATGAACTCCCTAACCGGATGGTGATGGCACCCTTAACTCGGATGCGGGCAAAAGCAGGCAATATTCCTCAAGAAATGAATGAGGTTTATTATACTCAACGAGCATCTGCGGGGTTAATTATTAGTGAAGCTACTCAAATTTTACCCCAAGGATTAGGTTATCCTAATACACCTGGAATTCATTCACCCGAACAAATTCAAGGATGGAAAAAAATCACTCAAGCAGTACATAAAAATAATGGCAGAATATTCTTACAACTCTGGCACGTCGGTCGCATTTCTCATCCCTCTTTACAACCCAATGGAGAGTTACCTGTAGCGCCGAGTGCAATTGCACCAGAAGGAAAGGCAAATACCTTTTCAGGAGAGCAACCTTTTGTCACACCGAGAGCGTTAGAAACCGAAGAAATTCCGGCAATTGTTGAACAGTATCGTCAGGGTGCAAAAAATGCTCTAGAAGCAGGATTTAACGGGGTAGAAATTCACAGTGCGAATGGTTATTTACTAGATCAGTTTCTTCATGATGGTTCCAACCAACGTACAGATCAATATGGCGGTTCGATCAAAAATAGAGCGCGCTTTTTGATGGAAGTTGTAGAAGCCATCACCAGTATTTGGGATGCAGATAAAGTTGGGGTGAGGTGATCACCTAGTAGTACATTTGGGACAGTATTTGATTCTGATTATGAGGCTTTGTTTAATTATGTTGTCTCAGAATTAAATCGGTTTAACTTGGCTTATCTGCATATTGTCGAACCTAGAATTCAAGGAAATGTTACTGTTGAAGACGACGGAAATGGATTAGGTGCGCGTCATTTTCGGTCGATTTATCAAGGTACAATTATCACAGCCGGAGGGTACACTCGAGAAAGCGGAGAAGCCGTTTTAGAACAAGGTGATGCAGATTTAGTGGCTTATGGTCGCTTGTTTATTGCTAATCCTGATTTACCGAAAAGATTTGCCTTAAATGCACCGTTAAATGAGTATGATCGCTCGACATTTTATGGAGGTGATCACCGGGGTTATACAGACTATCCTTTCCTCGATGAGTTAAAAGTATTGACGACTGTCTAATCAGTTAATAACTCTATTATAGGGTGGGCATTGCTCATCCTATAAATCTAAAATTTTTGATATAAAAAACTTCCGAAAATTGTCGGTCAATAAACAGGAATTATCGGGTTTTAATCCGGTGTAATTTTGATGGATTGAGCGGATCAAAAAATCAACTTAAATTATGCTTTATTACTTCGGTCAACTTGATAATGTAGAAAAATTTCTTGTTCTACCTGTTTAACTTCTAATAACTGTAAACGAGGAGACACATTAGCCAAAAATCCTTTTCCTTCCACTGGAGTAGGCGCATCAACACCACCAATAATCAGAGGACAAACCGTTAACCAAAATTCATCGATTAAATCCATTTGAATTAATGAACCCACCAATTGACCTCCCCCTAAAACTGCTAACCGTTTGAGTCCCATGTGCATCAATTGTTGAAAAGCATCGTTCCAGTCAATGGAGTGAGAATGTTCAGAAAGTGTTTTAGCGATTAAAATTTGTTGAAAATGAGCAGATGGATCTGACAAATTAGTTAAATTAAAATTCTCTTTTTTAATCGATTCGACTCCGGGTAAAGTTGTTAGTAACCATCGAGGTACAGACTGTTGAAAAAATCGTAAGTTGGGATTGATTTTTCCCGAACTTGAACAGACAATTTGAATCGGTTGAGGAGATTTTCCTTGCTGTTGACGTCGCTGTAATAATTCTTCTGAAGAAACACTTAACGTTGTACCATAGGTATCCAAAGTTCCTCGCCCGAATAACACCCCATCCGCATCAGCAATTTGAGTTTCCAGGTGAGTTGTATCTGTAGATGAACCAAATCGAGCGGGTGAGCGATTTTTATCCGCTATTTTACCATCTGCACTCATCGCGAGAATAACGGTTGTATGAGGTCGGTTCAGCAAGTTTTGAGAATTTATATTATTCATTAACTCTAATCTATTTTCGTTCTTCTGTACTTTTTATTTGGGTGAACCCGCAGGGGAAAATCACCGCCAGACTTTACGATATTATCCCTACTACGGACGAGGCTATGTACAGCTAACGTGGGATTACAATTATCGGAAATATTCTGATATACTAGGGCTAGATTTGGTGAATAATCCTGATCTTGTTATGCGTCCAGATCTTGCACTTTTTATTCTAATTCATGGCATGAAATGGGGTGCTTTTACGACTCTAAAACTGGATGACTATATTTCAAATAACCATGTAGATTTTTGGAGTGCGCGTCAGATTATTAATGGTACTGACCAAGCAGAACAGATTCAAACTTATGCAATGAATTGGCAAACCCAATTAGGGTAAAATTTTAGACGATTGTTTTTTTCAAAAATTATGCCTATTTCTCGGTAAGGAGATAGGGAGATCTTGCCTTCTAACTTCTGACTTCTGCCTTGTGAGAAAGTAGGATAGTTGAAAACTTGAGATCGAAAAATGAGTTTTTCACCCGAACTAATTGCCTTAGCCCGTTATCTCGCAGGTGAGTTTGACAATCAAGCACAAGCCACTGCTGAACCCGTTTGGTATGTTTCTCTCCGCCTTTGGCATCGTCCCTTACCAACCCCTATTTTTAACCATAGTATTACCCTGTTTGTGGAACAAGCCAACGCTTCAACTCTCGATCAGCCTTATCGTCAACGAATTATGCAACTCTACTCGTCTCCTGAGAGTCCAGAACGTCTACACGTCCAGTATCATATGCTCAAAGACATGAAGGCGGTTCAAGGCGGAGGTCGTCATGTAGAGAAACTCAGACAGCTTACACCCGAACAGCTTGAATTTCTTCCGGGTTGTCGGTTAGATGTGACTTATCAACAACTCTCGGCAAATACTTATCACTTTAAAGCCAATCTGCCCGAAAATACTCGCTGTTGCTTCACCTCTCAAAATCAAACCATTCAGATCGATTTAGGCTTTGAAGCAATGCCCAATGATTTCTTCAGCTACGATAAAGGAATCAACCCCCAAACAGGTCAAGCGACTTGGGGAGCATTATTAGGCCCATTTCGATTTGTCAAACTTCAAGACTTTGCCTCTGAACTCTCAATTCAACCCTAAAGTTAGGCAGTGGGGAGTCGGGAATGGGGAAGTAAAGTTATTAACAAACTGTATTCAGCAGTTGTTCTCCCTAGTCCCTAATCCCTAATCCTAACTAGCTCGTACACCTTCCTCAAGTGCCTCTTCTTCGGTTTCAAAGATTTCAAACACAGAATCCATCATGGTGACTTCAAACACCAATTTAGCTTCTGGATGAACATTGCAAATGCGGAAACTGCCTTTAACTTTATCCGCATCGCGCATCCCTGCCACCAATGACGTCAAGCCAGAGCTATCAATAAAGTTAACTTGACCAAGATTGACGACAACATGACGACTGAGTTTCGAGATGCACTCTTGCAACTTGAGGCGGAATTGCCAAGCCGTAGTGATATCTAAGCGTCCACTGGGAGCCAAGACAATCACTTTTGTTCCATTTTGGGTCGTATGTTCCTTTTGATCGATATGAATCACTGACCGTCCCCTCGGATGTTCGATAGAGCAATGATTGATTGCTGCTTCTGACAGTAGTTTAACTCAGACCTGTTAGTTGGGAGCAGTCCAGTTAGCCCAATCTTGGGGTTTCAAGAACGTTTCATACAGTTCGGCTTCTGGGGTTCCAGGTTGAGGTTGATAACCATATTCCCATCTTACCAAAGGTGGCAAAGACATAAGAATCGACTCCGTGCGTCCGTTGGTCTGTAACCCGAATATCGTACCGCGATCGTAGACAAGATTAAATTCTACATATCGGCCCCGTCGATACAGTTGAAAATTGCGTTCGTGATCGCCATATTCTGTCCCTCGATGACGCTCAACAATCGGCTGATAGCTCGGTAAAAAGGCGCGTCCACAGTCCTGTACAAAAGCAAATAACGCTTCCCAATCTCGGGTTTCCAGGGAGCCTATTTGTCCGGAGTATTTTGCCGCCTCACTGTCGCTATGGGGGCCGCGATAGAGTTCTCCTTGACCATCTTGGTAGTCAAAGAAAATCCCGCCAATTCCTCGGGCTTCTTGACGGTGCTTGATGTAAAAATATTCATCACACCAATGTTTAAACACCGGATAATACTGATCATGATGGCGATCGCAAGCCGCTTTAAAGGTTTTGTGAAAATGAGCCGCATCTTCAGCAAAGGGATAATAAGGCGTCAGATCTACACCGCCTCCAAACCACCAAACCGGCCCGGCTTCAAAATAGCGATAATTCAAATGCACAGTGGGAATGTAGGGATTACGCGGATGCAACACCATAGAAGTGCCTGTAGCGTAAAATCCATGACCTTCAGCTTCCGGACGTTGAGCCAAAATCGAAGGCGGTAAATTTTTACCCCAAACCTCCGAAAAATTCACCCCCCCTTGCTCAAATACATCACCATCGCGAAGTACACGAGATCGGCCTCCGCCCCCTTCAGGACGTTCCCAGGAGTCCTCTTGAAACTTGCTTTTACCATCAAGCTGTTCCAAACCCTGACAAATTTCATCTTGAATCTGCTTCATAAATTGGCTGACTCTAGCTTGGGAGTCTGCCCCTGGCGGATTCGGCATTTTAGTTTTTTCAGATACTCTCGAAGCTGTCATAACCGCTCCTAAACATTCGTGGTTGCTAAACCATTGCTCGTTGCCAAGCTATTTAATCATCCGAGCTTTAACCCAACTTGGTCAATAGGTTAATCTCACAAATTTTAATTTTAACCTGATCGCGTCAACTCTTTGATCTTTGAGTGAATTGCGCTTCCAGAGATTGTCTCTTTTCGTTAAAATATCGTCATCAAAACTTAATTATTCCGGCTCTGCCCAAAAATAGAGTAGGGAGGAAATCGTACTCGATGCGATCAGCAACCCCCATTGATCTGGCTTATTTAATCAAAAACCAAGATGTCAAATTCCCTCGATGTTAACTCTGTGTTAGAAATCCTGCGACCCGTACAAGATCCCGAACTTCAAAAAAGTTTGGTCGAACTGAATATGATTCGCAATATCGAAATCAATCAAGGTGATGTCAGCTTTACCCTGGTTCTCACCACTCCGGCTTGTCCGTTACGAGAGTTGATCGTTGAAGATTGTCAAAAAGCAGTCAAGCAACTTCCGGGAGTCGAACAAGTTACCGTTGATGTCACGGCTGAAACTCCCCAACAGAAATCGATACCAGATCGCCAAGGCATAGAAGGGGTCAAGAATATTCTCGCCATTTCGAGTGGAAAAGGAGGAGTGGGAAAAAGTACCGTTGCAGTCAATGTTGCGGTTGCTCTTGCCCAAATGGGTGCCAAAGTTGGGTTAATTGATGCGGATATCTACGGCCCCAATGACCCCACCATGATGGGACTTTCAGATTACCAAGTCGTGGTTCATCAGGGCAAACAGGGTGAAGTCTTAGAACCGGCTTTTAACTATGGTGTTAAGTTGGTTTCTATGGCGTTTTTGATTGATCGCGATCAACCCGTGATCTGGCGTGGCCCGATGTTGAATGGGATTATTCGTCAGTTTCTTTACCAAGTCGAATGGGGCGAACTCGATTATCTGATTGTGGATATGCCACCAGGAACTGGAGATGCTCAACTTACCTTGGTGCAAGCGGTTCCCATGTCGGGTGTTGTGATTGTGACGACACCGCAAACCGTTTCACTCCTGGACTCTCGCAAAGGTTTACGAATGTTCCAACAACTGGGAGTTTCTATCCTGGGAATTGTTGAAAATATGAGTTATTTTATCCCGCCCGATCTCCCAGAGAAAAAATATGACATCTTTGGTTCGGGGGGTGGCGAGAAAACGGCGAAAGAACTCGGTGTTTCCCTCTTAGGCGGAATTCCTCTAGAAATGCCTGTGCGAGAAGGCTGTGATAACGGAGTTCCCATCGTCATCGCTCATCCCGAGTCTGCTGCTGCGATAGAGTTAATGGCAATTGCTCAACGAATTGCGGCGAAAGTCTCTGTTGCGGCTCTTGCTTAACGATTGTTGCCAAAAATCTAATCACTTTAAAGCTGTTCCGAATTCTCGAATTTTCTGTAGACTGAGGAATGTAGAGATCAATTTAGGATAAAGCAATGATTCTCCCCGGTTCAGCAGTTCGTGTCATTAATGCAAGTGATACCTACTTCGGTTTTCAAGGACAGGTGCAACGGATTAGCGATGGAAAAGTTGCGATTTTGTTTGAAGGGGGAAACTGGGATAAATTAGTCACGTTTCGACTTTCTGAGATCGAACCCGTTGATGCGACAGCCGGACGGAAAGCGAAGAAAAAATAATAAAATCGGGCAGGTTCAGGATCAATTCAACAGTCCTCTACCTGCCTGTCTGTAATGATTTGTCGGGTATTTGCTCATGCGTCTTCCCTTTCCTCAATTTAGTACCACTCCTCGTCATCCCCGTCATATTGGAGAGGTGATTGAGACAACAACTTGTGAATTTTTAGCTCAGTGTCTTGAATCTGAAGATCTGACATTTCCGATTATGCCTCCGTTTGGCAGTTGGATCAAATCGAGTGATGAGGAGTCGGGTAATCAAATTTATGCGATCGTATATCATGTGACCACCAGTCCGATTGATTCGGTACACCGAGCGCGAGCCTTGGGGTTATCCTTGCAAGAGTTACGGGAAGAACAACCGCAGATTTTTGCAATGCTGAAAACTGAATTTAGAGCGGCGATTGTCGGGTTTGAAACTCCGGCTACGGGTAATAATGGGATTGAACCCCCCCGAGGTTTGGTTTATCAATACATTCCGCCTCGTCCTCCGCAAATTCATCAGGCGGTTTACCACTGTGAATCTACAGATATTATTTACTTTAGCGAGGAATTTGATTTTCTGCGAACCTTACTGCAAGTCAATCAAGCACCTGTTGAGTCTTTGGTTGCTGCGGCGATTCGTCATATTTATCAACTGCGAAATTGTGATCGTTCTTGGCTTGTGGAAGCGGGGCGCACTTTAAGTCTTGTGTTACGAGATGACTATGATCGTTTGCGGGTAATTCTTAAACAAATTCATCCTTGAGGAGAGTTAGGGAGATAGTCAACACTTATCACTTTTGACTTATAACCTTTCTCAAATAAGAACAAAAACCTTTTTCAAGTGATGTAGATTGGATATCAACAACTGATCGCCTCCCTCAGAGACTCAAAAGACAAAAACCCAAACCCAAAATCCGGGTTCAGGTTTCAGCATGATCCTTAATATTATGGAAGAAAACTTACTGGAGACTGGACATAAACTTAGCAACAAGATCAATAAAGTCCTCTGTTGATTCGTAAGGTAGGACATTTCGACCCGGAATAATCCGAGACTGACCATTCGGCCATCCCTTATGATAAGCTGCCGCGCGTTGTTCAGGCGTTTCTGAAAACCCTTTGCGGCTAATACTAGAAGCCAAGTCGCCGATCGCCACTAACGTCGGTTGTTGAATCTCCGCCATTGCAGACTCATAATCTTTTCGCCAAAACCCGGCTAAAAATGCAAATACCGCATATCGACTCTTGGGGTTAATCGCACCCGCTTCTAGCATATCAAGCCAATGTTGATCCACCGCTTCAGTTTCAGCAAACAATTGACGAATTGAAAAAGACTCGACAAATTGACGACGACGAGCATAAAGCCAGAATAAACTCCCAATTGGAGCATCAAAAAACAAATTCCACAGGAGTCGATGTTGAGTCGGTGAACCCCCGTCCGTCATTACTCGCCAAGCCGGAGGGCCAGATAACACTAAACCTTTAATTAACTGGGTTTGTTTTTGTTGCTGTAACTCAACTAAAGCGATCGCCGTTGGGAGAAGCGCTCCCTGTACCACCAGTAATACAGGTTTTTTGATGACCGTTTGCAGAAATTCGTTCAATTGTTCAGCCCAATCTTGAGGTTGGTAAGCCACATGAGGCATTTCACTGTCACCACACCCCAGTAAATCAGGATTATAAATCGGATTTTGATAACCTTGTTGTTGCCAGCGATCGCAAAACCGATACCAAAACCGACGGGATAATCCCACACCAATAGGATGGATCAACAGCAAAGGTAAATGTTGTGAAGACTCAGAATCGATTGTCGAATGAACTTCATAAGCACAACGATATCCTTTCCAGGTATAAAACTGCGGTGTTGGGGTTGCTGACGGTTCCATAACCAATGGTGTTGAGATCACAACTTATTTATTCCAAAATTTACTTCGATTCTATAGTGTTTGAACCCAGCGAACGAAATCTCCTGGTGCAAAACTCACCTCGGGATCGAGGGGAAATCGTTCTTGTTGGTTGGCTTGACAGTAGATAAACCGACATAAAACATTATTAAAGTTTGTTTGGCGATCAATTCTCCAGTCTAAAAGACAAGCACCTGTGAGAATTGCACCTTGAAAATTTGCACCAAAAGTTTGAGTTTGGGAAAGATCTGCTCCCCAAAGGTTAGCACCTCTCAAGTCTGCACCTGTGAGATCAGCACCTTTGAGGTTTGCTTCCCACAAATCAGCACCTTTGAGATCCGCTTGACGGAGATCCGCTTGAGTTAAATTGAGTCCTTTCAGGCTAGATAATCGTAGCATCGCCGATCTTAAATCAGCACTTTTAAAATCGGGTTGAATTTCGGGGTTCTGTTTTCTCCAGTGGTTCCAGACTGCAACCCCTTGTTTGAGTATGGCAAGATGTCGTGTATCAGTCATCTAAGATTAACTCCCTGAATAAAAATCTGGCTCAATCTCTGACAATTTGCCCAATAAAAAACGCAGCTTTTACAGAAAAAAGCCACGTCTATCTAGGTTAGCTTAAACTTAACTGCCTTGTTAGGGGCTTAGGTTAGATTCTTTTGACTCAACTTCGGGTTCCACAAGTGAAGTTTCCTCAACAATTTCAGGAAGGGGTTCGGGTGAGGCTTCTGGGGTAATTACTACGGGTTCTTCTAGTTCGGGTGAGGCTTCGACAACAGGTGTTTCCTCGACTATTTCAGGAACAGGTTCGGGTTCAACAACAGGCGTTTGCGACTCGACAACAGGTGTTTCCTCGACTATTTCAGGAACAGGTGAGGCTTCGACAACAGGTGTTTCCTCAACTATTTCAGGAACAGGTTCGGGTTCAACAACAGGGGTTTCCTCTACTATTTCAGGAACAGGTTCGGGTTCAACAACAGGGGTTTCCTCTACTATTTCATCAGTTGGCTGTGTGGGCGAAATTTCTGTCGATGGCTGTAACTCGTCGGGAACAAGTTCGGGAGAGTCTTCGGGTTCTATGGGTTGAGTGGGTTCGGGAATAGGAGCCTGATCAACAATTTCGGGTAAGGTTTGGACGGGTTCAGGTGAGGGTTGGGAAGTATTTTGCTGAAATAGAGGAATTTGCTGAAAACGGCTCAAAATGCGTTTGAATACATTATCAGTTTCCGAGGGTTCTTGGGTAGGCGTTGGAGTTATTGAGGGACTCGCTTCAGAATTGTTGTTCTCGAATACGGGGAGTTGACGAATTTGACCTTGAAGGCGGTTCAACCATCCACCTGTTTGGGGAATGGGAATGGGTGAGGGTGAGGGTTCTACGGGAACAGCAGTAATGGGTGAGGGTGAGGGTTCTTCTTCTGCGGGTGTAATTTCCTCGACTGCTGAAACAGATGCTTCTTCGACGGTTGAAGGAATATCTGTTTCAGGAATTACTTCGATGTCTTCGGTTTCTTCTAAGGGTTCTAATGTTTCAGGAATTTCTTCTGCTGAGGGAACCGTTTCAATTTCTGGGGAAATATCGGCTTCTGAAGTTTCAGGAATTTCTTCTTCTGAGGGAACCGTTTCAATTTCTGGGGAAATATCGGCTTCTGGAGTTTCAGGAATTTCTTCTTCTGAGGGAACCGTTTCAATTTCTGGGGAAATATCGACTTCTGGGGAAATATCGACTTCTGGAGTCAGTTCAACTGGCGGGATAGAAAGATCGGGTTCTGGCGTTTCTTCAACGACTGGAGTGACGGCTTTAACATCATAGCGACGATCAACAATGGGACGGGCTTCGGCGATGCTCAGTTCACCGCGTACCAGTTTAGAGAGGGTGTCTTGACTGTTGGGATTATAGGTAAAAACGCGAGCTGTTTTATTGTAGACGTTGGTTAGGGGTTCACCGAGTTCGTCGAGATATTCGAGTTGTACCCAGTTTTTTCCTGGTTTTATACCTTTTATATAGATCGGTTGCCATTGATCAAGGATAAAGCTATCGCCGTTGACAGTGACGCGAATTCGCCAATCGACAATTTCATCTTCGGGATTTTCTTGAGCCACCAAATGCAGGGGAGCATTCGCCAGGTAGAAGTCTAACAGAACGGGTTCGGCTCCATAGGTTCCTCGGGGTTGGTTATAAGTTAACAGGGGAAGTTGGGGATTGGGGTTGTTTTCTGGAGTTTTGGTGAAAACATGAAAGGTGGTTTGAGCATAAGCGCCATCGTTTTTGAAGCTTTCTTCCCACGGGTAAGCCGCAAACATTCGCAGGGTATGGGTTCCGGCTTCTAGATTGGATAAAACCAGGGGCTTGTCGAGGGTGTAGATATTTTCTAGGGGTTGATTATCGAGAAGGATTTGTAAATGTGGCCCCAAACCTAAAGTTTTATCTCGAAATAGGGGTAAGTCCTGCACTTGCAGTTGGACATTGAGGGTATTGTCCTGAAGGATTTCGTCGGGTTGAGGACTCAGGATGGTGATTTGAGGTTGATAGACATCCAGGGGCTGATGAAGCATTTGAATCGCTTTTGGAGGTGAGACTTCCGCCATCTGGGTTGTTGGTCGAGGGGCTGACAAATTCGGGGGACTGGGTTCGGGTAATTCGGGTTGCTCACATCCGAGAAGATTTAAGACCAAGATGACGGCTAGGGCAGATATTAACCGTTTTCTTAGGGTTGTCCGACCGCAATTCCTGTTCAACATTGAGTTCTCCTGAAACTCCCAAATCCAATTTTGTATAGAAGGCTTCCATAGGGAACTATAGCCCAAAAGGATCATTGACTAAACAGCGCGAGCGAATTTTAGCCTCTCAAGAGCTTTATAAGTTTAAGAACTTACTCTCATTTAGTTTAAGTTTTGTAACATTTATCAATGATTTTTCGTGATTTTTTTGACTCAAAACAGACTATAACCCATATACAGCAATAGTTATAGATGCGTTTAATTATTGTTAACAAGCCATTTCCCCCTGACAGGTAAAGATGATATATCATTTAGATACAACAGCCCTTTGAAAGCGGCGCGCGGAAATTTCCGAAGTGCTAAAGAGGGGTTGAGTGTGAAATTCAAATTTTCCACTCTTGTAGTAAAGTAAAAGGGAGTTATGTTGCCCTCTAGCAAATGTTAGTAATACATTAACTTTTGCTAAGGATTTTGAAAAAGTTTAATCACTTGTTTCATAATCAGCAACACGTAGAGTTTTTGTCATAGGGAGAGGAGAGTCTCAATGACCATCAGTCCTCCAGAGCCGGAGGCGAAGGTGAAGGTTACGGTCGATAAAGATCCGGTCAATACCTCGTTTGAAAAATGGGCAAAACCCGGTCACTTCCGACGTGATCTAGCGAAAGGTCCAAATACCACCACCTGGATTTGGAACCTCCACGCCGACGCTCACGACTTCGATAGTCATACCAGTGATTTAGAAGATATTTCGCGCAAAATCTTTAGCGCCCACTTCGGTCATTTAGCTGTGATCTTTATCTGGCTAAGTGGCGCATACTTCCACGGCGCGAAGTTTTCAAACTATGAAGCTTGGTTAACAAACCCCACAGGCATCAAACCGAGTGCCCAGGTTGTTTGGCCAATCTTCGGTCAAGAAATTTTAAATGCAGATGTGGGAGGAGGCTTCCAGGGTATTCAAATCACCTCTGGATTGTTCCAACTCTGGCGTGCATCCGGCATCACAAATGAATTCCAGCTTTACTGCACCGCTATTGGTGGGCTGGTTATGGCAGGCTTGATGCTGTTTGCAGGTTGGTTCCACTATCACAAACGCGCTCCCAAACTGGAATGGTTCCAGAATGTGGAGTCGATGATGAACCACCACTTAGCAGGATTGCTCGGCTTGGGATGCTTAGGTTGGGCTGGACACCAAATTCATGTGTCCTTACCGATCAATAAGCTTCTGGATTCTGGGGTTGCCCCCGCTGACATCCCCCTGCCCCATGAGTTTATTCTGAACCGGGATTTAATGACCGAGCTGTATCCCAGCTTTGCAGAAGGATTAAGACCCTTCTTCACCTTAAACTGGGGAGTCTACTCAGACTTCTTAACCTTCAAAGGCGGTTTAAATCCGGTAACAGGTGGGTTGTGGTTGTCAGATACAGCACACCATCACTTAGCCTTAGCTGTACTCTTCATCATTGCTGGTCATATGTACCGTACCAACTGGGGTATTGGTCACAGCATGAAGGAAATTCTAGAGGCCCATAAAGATCCACTACTGATCGGTGGTACAGGTCATAAAGGTCTCTACGAAACGCTAACCACTTCTTGGCACGCACAGCTAGCGATTAACCTCGCAATGTTGGGTTCTTTGACCATCATCGTCGCTCATCATATGTATGCGATGCCGCCTTACCCCTACATTGCCACCGATTATCCCACTCAACTATCGCTGTTTACCCACCATATGTGGATTGGCGGATTCTTGATTGTGGGTGCAGGTGCTCATGGTGCCATTTTCATGGTGCGTGATTATGATCCAGCGAAGAACGTCAATAACGTTTTGGATCGGGTAATTCGTCACCGTGACGCGATTATTTCTCACTTAAACTGGGTTTGTATTTTCCTAGGCTTCCATAGCTTTGGCTTGTACGTTCATAACGATACAATGCGAGCCTTTGGTCGTCCTCAAGATATGTTCTCAGATACCGGGATTCAGCTCCAGCCAGTCTTCGCTCAGTGGGTTCAACACCTACATACTTTGGCTCCCGGTAGCACGGCACCGAACGCTTTGGCGAGCGTTAGCCCAGCCTTTGGCGGCGATGTCGTTGCAGTGGGCGGTAAAGTGGCAATGATGCCAATTACATTGGGTACGGCGGATTTCATGATTCACCATATCCATGCCTTTACCATTCACGTTACCGTTTTGATTTTGCTGAAGGGTGTTCTGTTCGCCCGCAGTTCTCGCCTGGTTCCAGATAAGAGTGAATTAGGCTTCCGCTTCCCCTGCGATGGTCCGGGTCGGGGTGGTACCTGCCAGGTTTCCGGTTGGGATCACGTGTTCCTGGGTCTGTTCTGGATGTACAATTCCCTCTCGATTGTGATTTTCCACTTCAGTTGGAAGATGCAGTCTGACGTCTGGGGAACTGTAGGAGCAGACGGTACAATTTCTCACATCACTAATGGTAACTTTGCCCAAAGTGCCATTACCATTAACGGATGGTTGCGTGATTTCCTGTGGGCGCAAGCTTCTCAGGTAATTACCTCCTACGGATCTGCCCTGTCTGCCTATGGTTTGCTGTTCTTAGGAGCGCATTTTGTCTGGGCATTCAGCTTAATGTTCCTGTTCAGTGGTCGTGGCTACTGGCAAGAACTGATCGAATCGATCGTTTGGGCACATAATAAACTCAAGGTAGCTCCCGCTATTCAACCTCGCGCTCTGAGCATTATTCAGGGTCGGGCTGTTGGAGTCGCTCACTACCTTCTTGGAGGAATCGTCACCACTTGGGCGTTCTTCCTGGCTCGAATCATTTCAGTAGGATGAGAGTCTGCCGCTTAAGGGTTAGGGTGAAGGATTATTCACGCCTTGCTCTAATTCCTTGAGCGGACCATCGCAAGAGAGCGCGAAGTGCGATCTTGGCGAAAAACGTCAAGGAGCAACTTCGTAAGAGAAGACGATTTAGTTAGGACTTATGGCAACCAAATTCCCCAAATTTAGTCAGGGATTGGCTCAAGATCCGACCACCCGTCGGATTTGGTACGGGATTGCCACAGCCCATGATTTTGAGAGTCATGATGGCATGACGGAAGAAAATCTTTACCAAAAGATTTTTGCTTCCCACTTCGGTCACATCGCCATCATCTTTCTCTGGACTTCTGGCAGCCTGTTCCACGTCGCCTGGCAAGGTAATTTTGAACAGTGGATTAAAGATCCCTTAAATGTCCGTCCGATCGCTCACGCGATTTGGGACCCCCAATTCGGACAGCCTGCGGTAGATGCTTTCACGCAAGCAGGTGCTTCTAATCCGGTTAATATCGCTTACTCAGGTGTTTACCACTGGTGGTACACCATCGGAATGAGAACCAATGGTGATCTCTACCAAGGTTCTATCTTCTTGCTGTTAATGTCTGCAATCTTCCTGTTTGCAGGTTGGCTGCACCTCCAGCCCAAATATCGTCCTAGCCTCTCCTGGTTCAAAAACGCGGAATCTCGTTTAAACCATCATTTGGCTGGTCTATTTGGGGTCAGTTCTTTGGCTTGGACAGGACACCTGGTACACGTTGCCATTCCTGAGTCTCGCGGACAGCACGTGGGTTGGGATAACTTCCTCAGCACTCTGCCTCACCCGGCAGGCTTGGCTCCCTTCTTCACCGGAAACTGGGGTGTTTACGCTCAAAATCCGGATACTGCGAGCCACGTGTTTGGGACTTCTGAAGGTTCAGGAACAGCTATTCTGACCTTCCTGGGTGGATTCCATCCTCAGACTGAATCTCTGTGGCTGACGGATATGGCTCACCACCATCTAGCGATCGCTGTGCTATTCATCATCGCTGGACATATGTACCGGACTCAATTTGGAATTGGTCATAGCATTAAAGAAATGCTCAATTCCAAAGATCCCCTGTTCGGCTTTAAGAATGAAGGTCAGTTTAATCTGCCTCATCAAGGGTTGTATGACACCATCAACAACTCTCTGCACTTCCAGTTAGGCTTGGCGTTGGCTGCTTTGGGCGTAATCACTTCTTTGGTTGCCCAGCATATGTATGCCCTACCGCCTTACGCATTTATAGCGCGGGACTACACCACTCAAGCTGCACTGTACACCCATCATCAGTATATTGCTGGTTTTCTGATGGTTGGTGCTTTTGCTCACGGTGCGATCTTCTTCGTCCGTGACTATGACGCAGAAGCAAACAAAGGTAATGTGTTGGCTCGGATGCTCGAACATAAAGAGGCAATCATCTCTCACCTGAGCTGGGTGTCTCTGTTCTTGGGCTTCCACACTTTAGGAATCTACGTTCACAATGACGTTGTTGTTGCGTTCGGTACTCCTGAAAAGCAAATCCTGATTGAACCTGTATTTGCTCAGTTCATTCAGGCGGCTCACGGAAAAGCTGTTTATGCCATGGATGTTTTGCTGTCGAACCCCGATAGCATTGCAACCACTGCATGGCCCAATCACGGTAACGTTTGGTTACCTGGTTGGTTAGACGCGATTAACTCTGGTAAGAACTCTCTGTTCTTAACCATTGGCCCTGGCGACTTCCTGGTTCACCATGCGATCGCTCTGGGTCTGCATACCACCACTTTGATTTTGGTTAAAGGTGCGTTGGATGCTCGCGGTTCCAAGTTGATGCCGGATAAGAAGGATTTTGGTTATTCCTTCCCCTGCGACGGTCCTGGTCGTGGCGGTACTTGCGACATCTCCGCTTGGGATGCTTTCTATCTGGCTATGTTCTGGATGTTAAACACGCTAGGTTGGGTAACCTTCTACTGGCACTGGAAACATCTGGGTATCTGGCAGGGTAATGTAGCTCAGTTCAATGAATCCTCAACCTACCTGATGGGATGGTTACGGGATTATCTCTGGCTGAACTCTTCCCAGCTGATTAACGGATACAACCCCTTTGGAACGAATAACTTATCTGTCTGGGCTTGGATGTTCCTGTTTGGACACCTGGTTTGGGCAACAGGCTTCATGTTCCTGATCTCTTGGCGCGGTTATTGGCAAGAGTTGATCGAAACTTTGGTCTGGGCTCACGAGCGTACTCCCCTGGCTAACTTAGTTCGCTGGAAGGATAAGCCTGTGGCAATGTCCATCGTTCAAGGTCGTTTGATTGGTTTGGCTCACTTTACGGTCGGTTATGTTCTGACCTATGCGGCCTTCCTGATTGCCTCGACTGCGGGTAAGTTTGGTTAATTTAGATTTGCTAAACTTGCTTAATTGAAGCTGAATCCCTCGTCACATGACGGGGGTTTTTTTATGAGTTAAAAATTACAACTATTAGATATAGCAGTACAAAATTCGGTGTTTGACATTTCTAAATCCTAGAATCCTCTCTTGGTGCGCGTTCCCTAAGATTGCAAACTTCGCTAAGATTGCGAACTTCCAGAGCGACTATTCCGCGCCCGTCGCAAGGCAAGCACTAAGATTGCAAAGTTCCTCCTTGATGGAAACCACCAAGACCGGACTTTGCGCTCTCGACTATTCCGCCTGTCTTGGTCAGCGTTCCCATAGCGAGGAAACCTCGCTGGGGTCTGACCGCAAGTCGCGAGGCAAGCGCTAGCGCCCGCAGGTGGTGAGTGCAGTGCGTTGGTGAAGCAGCAAGGGGGCGCGCGGGTTTCCCCCATGAGTGACTGCGAGAGGCGGGTTCCCCGACAGTCACGCAACTAATGAACCCTTTAGGGGGTCGCACCGCTTTCATAGTCTGCTGTTGCCGGGCCGCAAGATTGCCTATTGCAAGAGCGCTTCGCGCTATATCAGAAGAATATTATTTACCTAAATTAATATCATTTACAGTCATTACACTTACGATTGTAAACTTTAGTTGAATTGGCTTGCCGATCAATAGATAAAGAATTACATTATTAATAGAAGCTAATCAAGCTTCATTTGACAGATAAACAGGCAATGTTTGAAGGGTTCACTCGAACTCAATCTGACAAAGCTAATCATCGCAGTTTACTTTGAAACAAGGAGGTCAACACACTGTTTCATCTGAAGTCTGTCATTTCACATAGCATCACCTGCCTGAGTTGCAGAAATTTCCTCAAATGGTGATTTGGGAGCAATACATTAAAACCAATAACACTCTTTAATGTAACTCTATTTCAATTTGAATAAAGAGGAAGTCAATCTGCTTAACTAGGAGGTTAAGAAAGCTGTTTAAGTTCAAATCTGTCTCGTCAAATATCGGTAACAGCATCCACAAAGTATTCTCATATTTCCTCAAATAGTTAACAGAGAGCAATGCAACTAAATGATCATTTTTAGTGTAACTCTGGATCTATTTTTACATAGGAGGAAGTCACTGAGAAAACAAGTTAGGATGCTGTTATTGTTGTAGGGTTTCTGATTAACTTTAAAAAAATCTAAAAAATAGACTATGTACTGATGATCTCATCAACAAATAGTCTATCTTGAATCTATATTGAAAATGAGTTTGAACGGTATTTATTATTTAGACTTTTGCTTTCTCCTTCTTTCGCTTTTTAGAAGATTCCTTCTTAAATAAAACTCCAAATCCTAAAGCTGTACCTGTTCCTAGAATCGTAAATGGTTCCGGAACAAAATAGACTCCATCAATTGTAGCATTCTGCAAAGCGATATCTCTAGCAATTAAAGTTCCTGAAACCTTTCCTCTACAGAACCGCCAGCCAACAAAGGGACTTTTCCCTGACGTAAAACCGCACATTCACCGAACAATATTAAGTCTGAACTAAGTTTTAAGGATTTATTTTTATTGAAATTCACTGCTATTTTAGCAGGACTGTGATCTCCAATTTTAACCGATAAAATTATTGTATCAGAAGTAGCCGAAAACACATGAACATCAACCCCAAGAACTCGATCTTTTGCAGGAACCAAAACCCAAGCAAAACAAGTTGAAGTTTGTATTTGAGTTGAATACATCGCCGTTGGGTTCGGTTGCTTATGATTATACTTCCGACTCCACCAACCCTGAACCGGATTTTCTTGACCTTGAACCAAATTCACCGTCCAATCAAGAGTAGAAACAGGAATAATTTTCAGATTTCCTAACCCTTCATCCACAGAACCTACAGTATCTGCTTCAGTAACGACAGTACAATCTGGATGAAAATGCCATAGTGTTTCTATTTGACGGGGACGGTTCGTGAAAATTTGATCGACAACGACCCAGTATTGATCACGGAGATAGACAACCGCCCGAGTATGAGTAACTATTCCTGAAACCCCAATAAATCCAGCTTTAAAACAACCTCGGGCATAGTCTAACTCATCAGAAATACTATAGCTAATATTTGCCGTAAGCGGACGATAAGTTTCCCGAATATCCATTTTTTGTCCACCGCCATCAACTAAAATCACATTATGACTGGCTGACCCTCGAAAATAATGCCAATAAGGACTGCGAACATAACTATATCGACCACTATCAACTAATAAATCCCGTCCATAAGCAGCGACAGAAAGATGCAGTTTATCATTATGAATATGATAGTTAATTCCCATCGGCCCCATATCAAAAAATGCCCAGTGAGCTTGTTTATCCCAACCACTTCGCATCACCATTTGACCCGCCCAAGGAAAAATAATAGAAGGTCTGACCATCGGCTTTTGACCGTATTTTCCATGGGTAGTAATATAAGTCCAGTCTAATCGCTCATAACCAATTGCGGCTTTTTTGACAATGGTTTGATTATAATCTCTATCTGAGTCATTATTAAGAACACCATAGCCATCGGGACGCATTGAATAAGCCAAGTAACTCCACATCTGTTCTAAACGTTCTTGAAACAATGGGGGAACAGGCTGACCTGATTGCAAGAGTAAATGAGCAAAACTCTGAAAATCATCCATTGTAACTCGGTGATAATGGCTTGTTAATTCCTTGTGAACTCCATCGGGATAGACCTGAATATTGATCTGGCTAACTAAATGATATTGAGCATATTTAAACCATTCTTGAGACTGTTTAAATTCCGGCCAGTATAAAGCAAGCGTTGCTAAACCATTCATTTCTCGACACAACCAATTGGCTCCCCAAGCATGAAAATGTCGTAGATAATTAGCATGATCGGAAATACTTGATAACATCAGGATACAAGCCACAGGAGAAAAAGCTTCAATAGGTTGTAAACTATAAAAAACCGATGACCAATGGATCATGCGCCAAGCCACTTCTAACCCTCGCAATTGCGCCCAGGTCGATGTATTTGTTGATGATGAACTAGAAATAATCCCATCGATAATCTGATTATTTAAACAGCAAATATAGTCTAAATTATTCGTTTTTTTATAAGCAATTAACAAATCTATTAAATGATAGTGACGATTGAGAAACCAAGCCCATTGTTCATCATCTTTTGGGCCTTTATATGACCAGTCTAAATGATGATCAGATAGACGGGGTACTTTCCCTGTCACTAATTGAAAGGTAAAGGTATCTTTGAGTAATAATTCAGGATCAGAATAATGGATAGTATTCGGTTTAACAGCAAGCTGATGTTGCCATACTGTGGGATTATAATGACAGTAATATTCGAGTAACGCTTCACAAGCTTCTAACCAATTCCCTTTAGAGGTCGCTATTTTAACTGTTTGTAAACCTTCCGTGTCTAAGTTCAGACTCAAAAATAGATTTTTAATTCGCTGGGGGTATAGTTCACAAATTTCTGGAAGTGAGATAGCACTCCAATCTGTTTTGTACTGATATCTAATTATTTTTTTTGCCGTATTAACTGACATCAGCCAGTTTTTAGTTAAAGGATATATACACTTAATTTTTATTTTTATTTTCGCTTTTTTTAAATAAGTTTTAGTCAGGTTTTTAAAATCTTTAAATCTTTCTGTATTAAACCAACTTTCAATCATGATAACTTACCCTGGTTTTGATTTTTAATCTCAATAATTGATTTAATAATCAATTATTATAATCAGTGAATAGAAAGACAATTACGTAAAGCTGAGAATATTTATAGATAGCACCCAAAGTGTGAATAACCCAAAAAAAGCTATAAATTATAATCTTCAGTCTATCTCACAATATACAAAATTTGATAAAATCACAAGACTAACTCAAAAAAATTTACAATTTCATATCAAAAATTCTTGTTTTAAAGCTTATAAAAACCTCAATCTTACTTGATCAACATCTAAAGATCTAGGATGTATAGATAAATTAATAAAGAGATGACTTTTGATATTCTTAAAAAATTAGAGTAAATCAAAGCTAAACTTTAGTGATCGCTAAAACTCATAACTACACTGTTGCCTGGAATGTGGTAAGTTGATGAAGCATTGTTTTTAGCCTGTAAAGCGATAACTTTTGTTAGACTTTAAATGAACCCATAAACCCTGTAATCCACAGTAGCAATGACTGTTCAACCTCAAAATAACGGTAATGAGTCAAATTTAATACTGCGTGAGTTCATAACTCAGCACATTAACAAAAGCCCAAATCAGCGTATCTCTTTCGCTGAATATATGAGTTGGGTTCTTTATCATCCTCAACAGGGATATTACGCTACCCCTCCAACTCGCATCGGCGCCTCTGGAGACTTTTTTACAGCGCCCCATTTGGGTAAGGACTTTGGAGAATTACTGGCTGAACAATTGGTGGAGATGTGGGAGGTTTTACATCAACCTCAGCCTTTTACTCTTGTAGAAATGGGCGCTGGACAAGGTATTCTCGCCGCAGATATCTTACAATACATTCAGCAACGGTATCCGCACTGTTTCAACGCTGTAGACTATATCATTATTGAAAAATCAGCCGCCCTCAAAGCAGAACAACAACAGAAACTCAGTGATCAAATCGGTTCTTCCGTCTCGGTGCGTTGGTGTGAATGGGATGACATTCCTAACGATTCCATTACAGGCTGTTTCTTCTCCAACGAACTCGTAGATGCTTTACCTGTACACCAAGTCGTTGTTCGCAATCGTCAACTGCGAGAAATCTATGTTTCCCTTAACACGCACAGTGAGGGTAACAATAGCATTAACGCTTATTTTACGGAAATTGAGGCTGATTTGTCAACCCCCCAACTTCAAACCTATTTTGAAACGCTAAAAATTGACTTATTCTCTGATATTTATTCTGATGGATATCGGACTGAAATTAATTTGGCTGCACTCGATTGGATGACAACAGTTACGAACAAATTACAACAGGGATTTGTATTGACAATTGATTACGGTTATTCGGCTGAACGTTATTATAGCCCAACTCGGGCGAGTGGAACATTACAATGTTACTATCAACATCGTCATCATAATAATCCTTATATCCATATTGGTCAACAAGATATCACCGCTCATGTTGATTTTACAGCCTTAGAAAAACAAGGAGAATTATTAGGATTAGAAGTTATTGGGTTTACCCAACAAGCCCTGTTTTTAATGGCATTAGGACTTGGCGATCGCATTGCGGCTATCTCTCAAACTCAAGGACAAAATTTATCCGAAGTTTTGCGAAGACGGGAAGCTTTACATTCTCTAATTAATCCGATGGGTTTAGGTAATTTTGGAGTTTTAATACAAAGTAAAGGATTAGCCACAGAAAATCCTATTCAACTCAAAGGTTTAACCATTCCTACACTTTAACATTCTTAAAATCGACTACGCCAATTAACCGCCTGTTGATGAATCATTTGACGTTCATTTTCCGACATTTTATCCAAATGACGAAGAACCAAATTCATCCGCCCCAGAGACTTGAGTGTTTCCCGATGTCTATCGAGAAAATCCCAGTAAAAAATATTAAAAGGACAAGCTTTTTCGCCCGTCCGACTTCGAGGATTATAAACACAACCTTTGCAGTAATCGCTCATTTTATTAACATAATTCGCAGAAGCAGCATAGGGTTTAGAAGCCAGAATTCCGCCATCGGCAAATAACCCCATCCCAATCACATTAGTTTGCATAACCCAATCATAGGCATCAATAAAAACCGCATGAAACCAGTTTTCAACCTCTTGAGGGGAAAGTCCTGCAATTAAAGCAAAATTACTTAAGATCATTAACCGTTGAATATGATGAGCATATCCTGTGTTTTCCACCTGAGACAACACTTGAGATAAACAATTCATATCCGTTTTTTCAGCATCCCAAAAAAACTTCGGTAAAGATTGAGTATGATTGAAATAATTGTGTTGGGAATAATCAGCATCCATTAATTGATAAATCCCCTGCATATATTCTCGCCAACCGAGAACCTGACGAATAAATCCTTCTACACAATTTAGGGGTAAATTTTGCTGATAATAAGCAGTTTCTGCGGCTTGAATCACTTCTAATGGATTCAACAAACCTAAATTCAAATAGGGAGACAATAAAGCGTGCCATAAAGTTTGTTCACCTGTAACCATTGCATCTTGATAAGCACCAAAATTAGGTAGACGTTCGGCGATAAAGGATTGCAAAACTTTAAGTGCTTGTTGACGAGTGACTGCCCATCTAAACGGCTCTGTTTTCCCGTATAATGGAAGTGAAATTTGGTTAACCTGTTCAATAGTTGTCTGAGTTATTTCATCGGGTTCAAACCAAAGCGGATGAGGAGGATTTAACTTTACTTTAGGTGGTTTACGATTTTCTGAATCAAAATTCCAGCGATTACCAATCGGTTGTTTATCCTCCATCAAAATATTAAATCGTTTGCGGCTTTCTCGATAAAAGTCTTCCATTAATAAACGTTTACGACCTTTTGACCATTGCTTAAACTCGATTTTCTTCCAAAGGAAATGGTTGTTTTCTAACCAATCGATTTGACAAGATAAGTTTAAATTTTGGATAAATTCCTGGAAAGGTCGATCATTGGGAATCATCACTCGCAACTGAGTAATTTGATGATCTTTAATCCATTTTTTGAGAGGAACTTCCACAGATTTTTCTGTAATAATATAAGTGACAGACCAACCAGCCTCTCGCAATTCTGCTGCAAAATGTCGCATTGCTGACCAGACCAACACCAGTTTTTGGCGATGATCAGGTCTAACTCTGACAAATTCTAGAGATTCAATCAAAATAATCGGTATCTCAAAATCAGAGTCTGCACTTTGTAATGCAGCTTGTTGACTCCAAAGCTGATCTCCTAAAATCCAAATTCCTACTGTCATTAAACTAATTTCCTGAAAATTTATAGTCAGAATATAAAAGATTTTAAACAAATATTTCTATCTTGTCATTACCCCTTCCCAAACTCTCTCTAAAATCCAGAAAATGATTAGGAATAAAAATCATAGACTGGGTTGCTAAAGAAGATCAGAAAATATTTTAATTGAAGGGATAAATTGTACGCAATTACAGTATTTTATCACAACTAATATATGGTTTGGATGCAATTGAGGTTAATAAGGGTTACGATATAAAGAGAAAACTGAAAAATCACTTATCATAGAATTAGAACCTATAACCTCACCGGATTAGGTTTGCACTCTCACCATAGAGTTAGTTAACTTCCTACTCACTCAACTTTTCAATTCACATCTCCCTTTTTCTAACTCTAGTCCTCGTTTAATTTAGGTCAAGCTATTGGCCGATCATGCACCTTCAGTTCAAACAGTTTAGAACAGACCATGCCTAAACTCGGTCAATCCTCATTTCGTCGAATACTTCTGTCTCGGATTTTACTGCTAAGTGTTCCAGTTCTCCTTGTCGGAGAATATGTCACCTATCGGAAGGCGAGATCAGGTTTACTCGAAACTGCTCGTCTCAATTTAACTGAAAGCGCAGTTGAGATGGCACAAGATATTAACTACTGGGTAAAATCCCTCCAGTCTAATCTAATCTTAGCAACAGAAAGCACAATATTACAATCAGAACAGTCCAAAGATTATCAACAATTTATTAAAGAACTAGAACAACAACTTCCGACTCAAGTAAACTGTTTACAATTGGTGAATATTCAAACCAATCAGATTCAAGCCAGTAGTTGTGGAAATCAAGCGATTATTGAAATTCCTCCGAACCTATGGGCTGAGACAAAATCTCAAGATCAGATATTAACCCCGACAAGCGTTTATATCCAAAATAGAGTGTTTGGTTCTCAATTTTCTCCCCTGACAAAACTTGAAAAATCACCCTCTATTCCTCCCTGGAACAATAAAATACAGCTTGTTTTTATGACTCCTGTTTATGTAACAGAATCCCCAAACTTAAATCAACTAAAATACGTTTTAATCTTAGAATCCTATTTGCCCTTATCCTCTAAAGACAGACCCAAATCCTTAACAGGTTTTACAGTAGTTCTGGATGAAGCCGGTCGAATTATTGCTCATCCTGAACCTGAAAGAGTCGGAGTTAACATCAATGAGGAAACTGATGGCCCCCGCCTTCAAAAGATCATTGATAGTGCATTATCTGGAGAGAAAGATTTTGTACATTTATTCTTTTTTGACCAACACGGGAATGAATTACTCGCTGGATATGGCGCAGTTTCCAGTCCAATTTCTCAGGACAAAGAAAGTCAATGGGTGATTTTAGCCGTCACCAGTTTAGATGATGCACTCTCCGGTTTAAAAGAAATCAACTCCGTTTTATTTTATTTAACGATTAGTTTAATTGCAGCTAGTATAATTGCAGCACTTTATTTATCTCGAGATTTAGCGCGTCCACTTGAACGATTGAGAGATTATGCTTTAACCATTAATAGCCGAAAATCACCTAGATCAATTCCTCAAAACTTAAAAATCAGAGAATTTATCCAACTCGGACAAGCGATTAGTATTATGGTTGAACGGCTACAATCAAGAGCATCTGCATTAGAACTCGCCACTAAAGAAGCTCAAATCGCCAATCAACTCAAAGATGAATTTTTACGAATTATTTCTCACGAACTGAGAACCCCACTCAACGGTATTATTAATTCTCTCCAATTTCTCCGAGATGATTTGTGTGATACTCCTGAAGAAGAACAACAATATTTAGACATGGCGAATCAATCAGCTTTGCATCTTTATAGTATTGTTAATGATATTTTAGATATTGCTCTCATTCAAGAAGGACAACTCTCCATTACTCAAAAACCGGTAGACTTAGTTCAAATCATTCGAGAAGTAATCGCCACTCAAAGCTTAGAAATTCATCAAAAAGGTTTATCTTTAAAAGTACATCTTCAAGACCCGATCAAAGTCTGGGCTGACCCAGATAAACTGAAACAGGTTTTTCTCAATATTTTAAGTAATGCGGTTAAATTTACAAAAAAAGGTCGGATTATGATCACTGCTGAAGTTCACCCCATCGTACAATGTGATCGAATATCCTATGAATCCTGTGAGGAGAAATTTCAAGCTGTTATTATCGTCCAAGATACCGGAATCGGTATAGCGGTAGAAAAACAGGATAAACTCTTTCAACCCTTTGCTGTCGTTGATGGTTCAACCACTCGTGAGTTTGGTGGTATTGGCTTAGGATTAAGCATTTCCCAAAGTTTAATGACCATGATGGGTGGTTCTATTGAACTTTATAGCAAAGGCGAAAATCAAGGAACCACAGTTACTCTGTTCATACCTGTCGCCCTATCCTCTTCTGAGACTAAGTTGTTTTCCAACCTGTGATGCAGTTTCTAACATTAATCGGAAGCAAGAGAGAAAAGACAGAAGTAAACGCTGACAATGTGCTATAGTTATTAGTTGTGCCGATGTGGCTCAGTGGTAGAGCGGCGCACTCGTAATGCGTAGGTCAGGGGTTCAAATCCCCTCATCGGCTTCTTTTTTAAATAATAGTTTCAGAAGTGACTTGTCTAGAACTTGTGATCAATTGTAAGCTGGATAAAAGTTAGAGACTGACACCGAAATCAAGCCAGGGATAGAGATAGAAGTTAAACGGGGTAATTCCCAGCTTTTCGGTAGCTTATCGAATTCTCTGTCCTCTTTTTAGAGTATTTCCTCACCTCCTCCATCTCTACAGCTAAGGTGATAATTTGGGTGAACTGTAGGGAATTAAAATTATTATCACTAATCAAAATTAGCGATCGCCGACCATCAGACAGTATTGAACCCCAGGTTAAGCCTTCGATATTGTCTAAACGAAGGTTCAATGTATTCAAATTCAACAACAGGGTTTTGCGAACTGGAGATAAATCCGCAATTTCACCTTGAAGGCGATCTATTCCCTGAATGCGATCGGCTGCATCTAAAGAGAGTTTAAATAATTTTATCGTATTTCCAACACCAAGTGCAAAAGAACGTTCTAAAGCCAGTAAATGATTTTCATCCAAGGCTAGCAGATCCACTAAACCATTAATCTGAAAATTGGTTGGGAAACGGGGTGCGGTGACAATAGGATCGGTAATGTAGAGAAATTCTTGATCGGGTTGACCCGTCTCCATATTATATCTTAAAATTCGACAAGGACTTCCTGCTGTTGGACTCGCAGTTTTTCCATCCTGAACCAGTGCATTTTCTGTCGCGGTAAAGAGATAATGTTGATCGGGAGTTAGGGTTAAACTTTCTAACGCTAAATTATTGCGAATTCCCCATTCTTTTTCCTCAACAGTAGCCTGAAATTTATCAGGAATGGGAAAGCTTCTGATTTCTTGTCCATCGAGGGAAAATTCTTTAATAAAAGGGGGTTGCGATCGCTGAACATCTCCTTCTGAGGAAATCAATACACTGTCTCCTGTAAATGCAATTCCTTCGGGATCTAAACTCATTGCAGGAAAGGGTTCACCGAGAGAATTGAGTAAAGTTATTTCGTCAATAATATTAACACCATCGGCAGAAAGGGTATCTGAACTCAAGTCAATTTTCAGAGTATAAAATCGAGCGGGTGCTTTACTGCTGCGATCATCAGAAATTGCATAATAAACTTGTTGATCGGGGCTGTAAGTAATTCCTGATAATCCTCCAACTTCAGTTTCTTCAAATAAAAATCCGGTTGGAAAAATAACTTGTCCGATCAAATCAAACCTGATATCTGTGGCTAAAGTCATTTTTGATGGATTGATCAAAATGGCGATCAGAATTAACCATCCACAGATTAAAATCAGAATAGAGTTTACTTTTGCATTCATGTATTTTGAACTACAGCTTTAAATTAATCAACATTTTCTAAGAAATTAGTTAACCATTCTTTGACATGAAAAGTAGCTTGACAATCATCTTGATTATAACGGACAATCGTATCAAGTAAAGTGCGATCACCTGTTTTTAGCCATTGTTCATACCAGTAAACACACTGAGCGCCATTTGCGCTAGGATCATTCCACTCAAACCCCATCCAACGTGCAATTGGTTTTAACGCATAACTTTCGACGGGAAGTGTAACCCAGTAAGTCACTTGTTGATGAATATCAATTAGACGTTTGAGTAAAGGTTTCCACAGATAATCTGGTGTATTATAGACTTTTGCTAACCGCTTAATTGTTTGGGATTCATAGTCACAAAAATGAAAAATAGGTGCAATTGGATAAGTCCAAACCAAGTTTAAAAACTCAGACCAAATTCTTTCTTCTTCGGCTTTACTTTCAGCTAAAAATGAATAGAGCTTTTGAGTATTGTTCTGTCGATCTACCACTAACACACCATGAAGATAATCTAAGTTTAACTCCGGTTGTGCTTCAATATCAAAATAAAGTTCAATCGGTGAACGTTGCAACACATTAGGTAGATAATTTAGAACCGATTTAACTGAATTATTTTCTATTTTTATATCAATAGATTTGCCATTTTTGAGATTTTCTGGGGAAGAACGAAGAACTGCTTGATTATTTAAAGTCGCTCCTGCTTGTTGAATAATTTGCGCCGCAACACCTTCATTAAACTCAGGATAATTCAGTAAAAAGTCTAGAGACGTTTCAGCAAGAGAATCAACTGTTGTAATATTTAAAGTTTGTAAACGACTATAACGACTCGGTGTTACACCCGGAAGTAAAGAAAGATGATTTTGAGATTGAGCGCTCGCATAACACCGACTATACCACTGACATAAATTACATTTTTGACGCGCAATAAAAACTTCCGGTTCTTGTTGTTTTTGCAGGGTTTCAATACAGTCTGTTAAAATTTCTTGCATCTGAGGAATGCGCTGATTTAAGTTAACATCACAGACCCTTTTTGTCCTTAAAATCAGCCTAGACTTTTCCGGTTTACCCCCTTGAACTTCAGCTAAAACATAAGCATGAAAGGCGGAAATAATTTGATAATCAAGTTTAGGACGTTTACCGAGTCTAATATCAGTCGGAATATAGATCCAGTCCCCAAATTTAGACTGTCCGGGATGTTTGACCAATAAATCAGGATAACTGAGTAAAATCACTTGAGAGGAACTTTCAATAGACTGAATATTTTCTATCGGTTCTTCACTCAGAAGTAACACACCTTTATGAATACATTCAACCCCTTGTTTCATCAAGTTCAACGTCGCTTGTGCGCCTAAAAACCAGTTTCGTTTGGGATAATCCGGTTGTTGGTAAGGGTGATCGGCTAAAATGGTTTGCTGAAAATTAAAACTATCTTGCATCAATTTGAGTAAAAAATCACTTGGGGGATCTTTTTGGCTAAAATCTCCATAAACATCAAGATAGGTGCGTCTAGAACACCGTTGGTAGAACAAAAGTTTTTGGTCGGTAATCAACATGAAATCTGAGTTGAAGGGATGAAAATAGCAGGCGATTTGTAGAAGATCGGGAAACGAACAGAAAGCAAAGCGGTAAATTACAACTTCCACTCCTGAAGCGATTCTCTCTCCTATTCCTTATTATGAGTTAAATCTAGCTTTGTGGTATACGGTAGTTAGGCAGTAACAGATGATGACTTACGACCGATTGAACTAATTATGACGAATTTGACATTAGAAACTTATCGACAACAGTTTCCCGCTTTAGCAAACAAAGCCTACTTTAATTATGGTGGACAAGGCCCACTACCTCAGCTTTCTCTCGATGCCATTTATCAATCCTACGAACAAGTTCAACAAAAAGGGCCATTTTCGGGGAAAGCGGGAAGTTGGGTTACTGAAGAATCAGCCCAGATGCGAGACTGTATGGCGCGTGAGTTGGGGGTGAGTGCAGAAACGATCACTTTGACGGAAAATGTGACTGTAGGCTGTAATATTGCCCTGTGGGGAATCGATTGGCAACCGGGAGATCATCTGTTACTGTCGGATTGTGAACATCCTGGTATTATTGCGATTATTCAAGAACTTCAACGGCGTTTTCAGATAGAGGTATCGGTGTGTCCGTTGAGAGAAACTTTAAACCAAGGTGATCCGGTTTCTGTGATTGAGACGCATTTACAACCGAATACTCGCTTATTGGTGATTAGTCATATTTTATGGAATACGGGTCAAGTTTTGCCATTGGGTGAGATTGTTAAATGTTGTCACAGCCAGTCCCAAGGGAAAGTTAGAGTGTTGGTAGATGCGGCGCAGTCGGTGGGGGTTTTACCGCTCAATTTAACGGCGTTAGAGGTTGATTTTTATGCGTTTACGGGTCATAAATGGTGGTGTGGGCCAGAAGGGAGTGGGGGATTTTATCTGAGTCCAGATGCTTTAACAACTCTTTCTCCGTCTTATGTTGGTTGGCGTTCAATTCAATACGACAAAACCGGAACTCCGGTGAATTGGAAACCGGATGCGAGACGGTATGAAGTAGCGACTTCTGCTTATCCGTTGTATGCAGGTTTGAGACGTTCAATTACACTGCATCACGAATGGGGAACGACGGAGGAACGTTATCAACAAATCTGTCATCTCAGTCAATATTTGTGGCAAAGGTTATCGGAATTGTCTGATGTTCATTGTTTACGAACTGCACCCCCAGAAGCAGGGTTAGTGTCGTTTCAACTGACAAATGGTTTAGTTCATCAAGCCGTTGTTGAGTCGTTGGAAAAGCAGAATATTTGTGTGCGAACGATTTTAAATCCTGATTGTATTCGCGCTTGTATTCACTATTTTACAGAGAAATCAGAAATTGATCGATTGGTCATTGCCATCGCTACTCTAAATTCTTCACCGACTGGCTTGATCTAGAGACAATCAGGCTTTGACGGGTGGGGTAGGACTCGAACCATTTCTACTGGCTTTGACCTACTCCAGTTTAACCTTAAATCCCTCAGATTTGAATCTTGAAAATTGAGTGAGGGAAAAATCAGGGAAGGTATAAAACCCAACTACAGTTAAGGGTTTCAGAGTTCAAAGTTACTTTTATGGGTTAAATATAAGAGTTAACAGATATAGAGTTATCCGATTGTTGGGGGTTAGATAACAAGATACACCGTTTCTCGCCCTGCTGTTAGGATAGTATCCTCTTAGAGGAATATGAGGGGAAAGTTTAAAAACAGAATAAAAGTCAGTGTAACAAACTGACTTGATCACTGCTGTTAGATTTGGTGGCGGGGAGCGGATTTGAACCACTGACCTTCGGGTTATGAGCCCGACGAGCTACCAGACTGCTCTACCCCGCGTCGCACTTCTATTACTATAACCTGATCAACACCAAACTGACAACCCCCTAATTCAAATCAATGAATTGAGTCTTCCTCAATTCCAATACTGTTAAGGCTTTGAGCAATCGCGATCGCCTTGCATCGATCAACAACACAGGGAGAGGCGCGATCGTATTTTTAGTGAGGATGCTAAGAATTGGAGGAGTTGGCGGATTTCGGCTCATTCCCTTCTTCAACTTGCAGGCTAGAGCAGGAATGCTTGGCTAGTAATTGTACTCCCTCATTGGCGTCTTGATAGACTTCTAACTCCGCTTGTGAAGGGGCTTCAAATAGAAAGTCTTCCTGAGGGAAAACCACTCGTTCTAAATACCAATTTTGAATATTACTAATCCGCACAACCTGTACTTTGTCACTCTCGTTAAAATAGCAGCAAAGTTTCTTAATCCCACAACTTGCAGGCAATTTATCCAATGTTAATGTCATTGTGAAATCCTCATTTCAAATGTTGTTTTTATCAAAGACCCATTCCTCATTTTGCCGAGGTATGATCCCCAATTGTCTAGAAATTTCTGAGATGTTTGAAAATCCCCGAAATGTCCTCTCCCTTTCTACCGTCAAAAAAAACAGCTTTACCCATTGGGTCAGTTGGCTTTAACTCAAACGGACAGACTTGTAGCTTTTCAGCCGATCTATCCGAATTGGGCTTAACCCGATCAATTTTCTATAGAAGTAGATTGGACTCAATTTTTTTTCGCCAACTCTGGAGTTGACCCATTTTGCTGTCTTGATCCCTTACATCTTAACTTTGCGTTTAGGTCAATCCTTATTCTAATTCTACTGCTTGTTAAAGCCTTTTTGCAAGATCAGTTTGATAAATCTCTCTTGAGCTAGAGAGCGATGATCAGCCATCCTCTATCACCACAGGAGTTGTATAAATTACAATTAGCTATTATACAAATTTTTACTTTGTGTTTTTATTTTTATAAAGAATTTATTAAAGACTAGATTTAAGCCTCAAAAAAGAACTGTTTTGGTAAAAATATTCCTCAACTGTACTGGTCAGAAATTTCAGAATCCGTAAAATAGCGAAATAGGCTGGCTAAAATTGTATTGGAAAATAAGAAGCCTTCTGGATCAGTTAATCTCAGAGATCCAGAAATCGTCATATCAGCCTCCCCATCCCTCGCTACAACTTCCACCCATCCTTGTTCTTGGTAGGGATGCAAGCAATGGAGAATATCTTTAACCGTTTGTTGTCCAAATTGTTGACTCAAACTCCTTAAATTCAGTCCTTCAGACAATCGCAGCCCCAACATTAGCCTTTCAAGTAACTGATCACAAGCACGATTAACCCATTCGGCATTTTGCATTTGATCTTCAGAGTGTACCCACTGATGATAAAGTTGAGTCTGTCGAGGGCGAGTGAGGCGATATCCCTGTAAATAACTCGCAGCCCCCATTCCAAACCCGTAGTAGGGCTGACAATGCCAGTACACTAAATTATGGCGACACTGCATACCCGGTTGGGCATAATTCGAGATTTCATAGTGAGTATAACCCGCTTGAGTGAGGATTTTTTGCGCCCAACGATACATCGCCGTTGTGCTTTCATCCGTCGGTAGCGGTGACTCTCCCGGAGAATAATATCGTCCAAAGACCGTTTTAGGTTCGACAATTAGATCATAATGGGAAATATGAGGAGGATTGAGGGTTAAAACCTGCTCTACAGACTGTTGCCAAAGTTCTAGAGTTTGATGGGGTAAACCCGAAATCAGATCCAGACTATAATTAGAAACTCCGACAGCGTGAATTAAATCAATAGCCTTCCAAACATCAGCTACCGTATGCGATCGCCCACAGGCTTGTAAAAGTTCATCTTGAAAGGCTTGTACACCCAAACTAACTCGATTGATCCCTAAATTGATAAATCCTTGTAACCGATGAAGATCAAACGTGTCAGGGTCCATTTCCATCGAGATTTCAGCCTGAGCGTCAATCCCAAAACGTTGCTCAAGTCTATCAAGAATTTGACCCAACTGACTCACCGATAACAGCGAAGGGGTTCCCCCGCCAAAAAAAATCGTTTCTAGAGGCTGATCTTCGACAGGGGCTTGAGTAATTTCCTCACACAACACATCGACATACTGTTGTATCCAAGTCGAATTTTCACCCCGTTTGCGATCGCCGACAACAGACACCGCAAAATCACAGTAGTAGCATCGACGACGACAAAAGGGAATATGAAGATAAGCTGAGGTTGGAATTGAGAAAATTGGGGAGTTTACCATCTCAAGAATGTTGTGTGGCTCGTATTAACAAAATTTCACTCAATCTATTATCCTCAAACTTAAACCCATTGTGGGATAATCTGATTCAAGCTCAGTCACGATCCTCAAAAGGATTGGTGCTACAGCCGATTGATCAAAAAAAATAGTCTGATCATCCTAAAAAAATTGTAGGGTTTACCGAAAGACGATCACGAAAACAGTAAAGTTTGATGGAACGATATAATAGAACGAAAACCTGTGGAAATTCCCATAGGGATTTCCCTATCCAATTCCATTAGCCTAAAGCAATGCTAGATGCAATCATTATCATTCTATTCATCCTAGCGGGCGCAGGAATGGGCTTCTATGGTATTGAACTGCTTCCTTACAATGTACTGGAGCAAGTCACCAATATCGAGGGACTGCGATCAGTTACGGCTGCATTCACGGCCCTCATCGGAGGAGTGCTAGGCTTAGTGGTTCAAACCACCTATCGCCGACTCGAAGAGCAAGTCCGACAGATGCCTATTGACGTACTGCTGACTCGTGCCATTGGCTTAGTCATTGGGCTATTAGTGGCGAACCTGATGCTAGCACCCTTATTTCTGTTGCCAATTCCGAGAGAATTTGGCTTTATCAAGCCGTTAGTCGCTGTATTGTTCAGTGTAATGTTAGGGTTTACCGGAGTAAATCTAGCCGATACCCACGGACGAGCTTTTTTACGACTGCTGAACCCCAACAGTCTAGAAAGTATGCTCATCGCTGAAGGTACACTCAAACCAGCTTCCAGCAAAATTCTCGATACGAGTTGTATTATTGACGGTCGAGTAGAGAAGTTGTTAGAAACGGGCTTTCTCGAAGGACAAATCTTAGTCCCGGGCTTCATTTTACAAGAGTTGCAACTGGTGGCAGATGCAGCCAATGACCAAAAGCGAGCGCGTGGACGCCGAGGATTAGAAATCTTAAATCAAATTCGAGAAAATTATCCTGATCGCATTCAGATTCATTCAGCAGACTACGAAGATGTACAAACTGTTGATGCTAAATTGGTGCGACTCGCTCTAGATATCAATGCTACCTTGCTCACCAATGACTATAACTTGTCTCAAGTGGCAACTGTGCAGCAAATCTCGGTATTGAACATTAACGACTTAACTCAAGCGTTACGCCCCAACTACTTACCCGGAGATGGTCTAGACTTAAAAATTCGCAAAGAAGGAAAAGAACCCTCCCAAGGCATTGGCTACCTCGAAGATGGCACAATGGTTGTTGTAGAAGCCGGAAGTGATTATGTCGGTGATCAGGTCAGAGTGATTGTCACCAGTTCTTTACAAACTTCGGCGGGACGGATGATTTTTGCTCGAACCGAACAATCTGTTATGGCTTAGGGTTGACTTCAGTTGGTGAATCTTGAATCAGGGAAACCACCCGAAAAACAACCCCCCCAAGACACGGCAATCTCATCTGATCGTCGTGTTTTTTGTGCGATGATCTGCTCAAACCATCTTAAGATGGTATTTTAGCCGCTCACTATGGCACAATTTTGGAGCGGAGTCTCTGAACTTGATTGAGATTGCAGATTTACAAAACCCGATCTGACAATCTGGGATCAATTTTAGGTGAAGAATCTATGCCTACCCTGAATGGTTCTCCTCCGACAACGGAGCGTACCATTCGAGATGTCGGGCTTTCCACAGTTTAAGTTAAGATTTAAAGAACAGTCAGGATTGCCTGTCGATATGAATCCAGAATCCACATTACATCAACTCAAAACAGCACAGCCTAATGGTCAACTGCCTTCAAGCTTTGGAGTTTACTATAAAAACACCTTAGTGTCGCTGTGCCATGCCTTAGAAGACCACATTTTACAAACCTCTACTCCTGAACCCAGCCAACAACCCCTTGTTTTAGTCACATTTCAAGAAGGAAAGTGGTATCTACAAGAAGCTGAACGTTACTATGATATTGCTCCGTGTTGCCGTCATGTTGCGATCGCCGCCAAACCGGATAGTGGATTTATCAACCATCGCACGGGACAGTTGGAAAACGTCTCTTTGATCAACTTGGAAGATAGCGATAGCTTGGTGGAAGAATGGAATTTGATCATTCTGGCGCCGGGTTACACGGCGATGGTGTTGTGTCACGAACTCTCGGAGGAAGAATATCTCCCCCAGGGAAAACCGAAGGACGATACCGAGCGGAAATTTTACGGGTTGTGGACGTTTGACTGCGAATTGGTTCGCAAGTCGGCGGAAATCTTAATCGAGCGCATCGGGCCTTACAACCCGGAGTTGGCTGGCCGACTCCAGCAGCAGCACCAAGATATTCTCAAAACCACCTGTCCGGCGGTTCCCGACTTGACCGGGGTAGTTTCCCGGATAGTGACTTATTTGCAAACCTCCCAGCAAGAACTGATCGCCGTCAACCGCCAAGCCCGTGAACTGCGAGAACTTGAAGGCCAAGCCAAGCGAGTCAGCCGTAATATTAATGCCAATAAATTACAGGCTTTTCTCCGCATGGCCCAACGAGTCGATGAACGAGACAAAGACAACCCCTTTGCTTCCCTGCAAGTCTCCGCTTTGTGCGAAACCATAGGTCAACTATTAGATTTACCCACGGTGAGGTTAAGGCGTTTACGCCTGGCGGGGTTACTGCATCGCATTGGTTTAGCCTCTGCACCCCTAGAAGTCTTTACTCAAAGCCCAGAAGAAATGGACGATGCAACTCTCGCCTTCTGGAAAGAACGAGCCGTAATTGGAGCAAGACTATTAGAGGCGATGCCCGAAATTGCGATCATTAAGGATGTTGTGGCTCATCAACTCGAACATTGGGATGGTAGCGGTAAACCAGATGGTCAACAGGGGGAAGAAATTAATATCAAAGCGCGAATTTTAGGATTAGTTTCTTACTTCCAAGAATGGATTCAACCTCGGGGAAATCGTCCGGCGTTGAGTTTGTCTGAAGCCCTAGAAAAATGCCAAAAATTGAGCGGAACTCGCTTTGATCCTCAGTTAGTTGAGTCACTCAGTACCGTGGTGCGACTCTCAGAAATTGGTTTAATGCAGTTACCGGATCGACCTGCTCAACTCCCCAATGTCTGGTTAGAGGACAGCTCTCCTTTGGATCAGATTAAATCAAATAGTTGAAGTTTGATCAATTAAGAAGTTTAGGAGTGACAGGAATAAAGAGTTTAGAACCTCTGAACTTCTCGAACTTCTCAAACTCCTTGAACTTCTGAACTCTTTATTGAATGTTGATTGAAATGTTATGAATCTTGACCTAAGTGCTATTCGACGGGGAAAACTGAAAGAACTCACTTATGCTTACCTTGCGGGTGCAGACTTATCGGGCGCAGACTTAAGCGATGCCGATTTGTCTCAAGCCAATTTAACAGGTGCGAGTTTAACGGGAGCCAATTTACAAAGAGCAAAGTTACGCGCTAATTTACGGGGGGCTGACTTAACTGGTGCTAATTTAATTGAGGCTGACTTACGAAATGCTGATTTGAGGGGTGCGATTTTACTTGATGCGGATGTCCATAGAGCGAGTTTTGCTGGAGCCTTTTTAACGGGTGTCAGTTGTGGCGCCTTAGATCTAACAGGAGTCGATTTACGAGGGGCTGACTTGCGAGGAGTTAACCTGTGTCAAGCTGTTTTATTACAAGCAGACTTGAGAAATACTAATCTTTCTGGAGCCGATTTATCCCAAGCGGATCTAGAAGAAGCGAATCTCAGTGGTGCGGTTTTACGGGGAACCAACTTAGAACGAGCGAACTTACTTTGTGCGATTGTCGAACAAACTCAATGGTTGGGAACCGTTTTGGATGGAGCCTGTTTAGAAGGAACACCTCTAGCCCTAAAACAGAGTTAGGGATATCCCAAAATATTAGTGAATTTGACGATAACAGGCAAACTCCATTGTAAATGTTGCGATTCCCGATGTTAGCGATTAGCAATTGCAGTTAATTAGAATAGCCAAACATCTTCACTAACTGTACTTCAGCTTGAATAATCGCGCTCCCCAAATTGAGGCGCGTGATCACAATAATAATCCCCGACGGGCAGACAAATCGCCCTGAAGCAGTTCGGCATCAATTAAACCCTCAGCTTGGGGAAGATTGTTATTCAATCCCATTGGGTCGTAACCTTCTTCCATACCTTTTGTTTACAAACAGTCTCTTAATCGATCTTATTACGAAGTTTAGTTACAAGAGTACATCCAGAAATCCTAGAGCAGCGACCGCTCTCTGTTAGTGTCATTGATAATGATATTTGGAAGCGCCGCTTTGAAGAAATCAACAACTTTGAGAAGCATCTGGTTAATAATGGAACGATCATCCTCAAGTTTTTTCTCAATGTATCTAAAGAGGAGCAAAAAGAACGTTTTTTTGTCCTAACCATAGCGCGTAGCGCTATAAATGATGCGAAAGCGCGTAGTTTTTGGGATGACTATATGAGTGTCTATGAAGATATGTTCAATCACACCAGTACAAAATATGCTCCTTGGTACATTATCCCCGCCGATCACAAATGGTTTACTCGTCTAGTTGTGGCGGGCATCATTTACACGCAGTTAAAGGAACTGAATCTCAAATATCCAAAGGTCAGCAAAGAGCAACATCAGGAACTTTTAAATGCGAAGGAAATTCTGGAGAGCCAGAAATAAGGATGAGAATTAGTTAATTTTGGCGATCGCCATATTCCTGTTTTTTCCTCTCCTCAAATTCTAACCGATTCGTTTCAAGATAAATTAGGGGTCGAGAGAGAAGTCACCTTCTCCCCCTCCCATTCAAAACCGTGCATGAGACTTTTACCTCACACGGCTCCTAGTCTGTTAACCCTTTTTATGGGTACAATCATCCCGGTTTAGATTTCCGTCTTGTTGGGTTTTGGAATCGTGACAGTGACGGTGTAAGGCTTGAAGATTTTTGTAAATATCTTTTCCGCCCCTAGATTGAGGTATAATATGGTCTGTCTCAATCAGGTCATTAATTGTGAAGAATTGTCCACAGTATGTACATCGTCCTTTTTGACGTTTGATGAGTTTGGTTACGCGGTTTGGTATCCCTGTGTAGCCGTTGCTCATCCGTTTACTCCAGTATGTCCAATCGCCGTCATAAGGTGATTTCTCCCTTTTGACTTTGATGTGTCTCTTGATGGGGGTTTCTATGTGGTTTATCAGTCGAAACCCTTCTTTAGTTTGGAACGTCCATTTTCCATTGACTCCATATCTGTAATAGTTTTTAAGTTTGTTGTAGGACGCTTTACCACATCGAGAGGCTGTCCATGCCCTTAAAGCATTCCATATCATATGGTCAAGTTTGGAGAAGACATTTTTACTGACTACTTTAGAGAAGTAGTTGCTCCATCCTTTGATGACCGGGTTGAGTTGCTTAACCAAGGCACTTTGGGGTGCTGTGCGGTGGGTCTTGATGACCTTTTTGCAGTTGTCGTAGTGACTCTTGATTGCCTTTTGAGATGGTTTGATGTTTAGTTGGTATGGTTTTTTTCCCCCGGCTTGTCCGGCATTGATTCCCTTGTGAATACTTAAAGGATAATGTCGGATATTAAAGCCTAAGAAGTCAAACCCCGGTTTTTCCCCATTCCATTCGTACAAGGTGTTACACAGCCTCGTTTTTTCAGGTTTGAGGGTTAATCCAACAGGTTTTAACCATTCTTTAATCAGGTCTTGGGCTTCTAGTATGACTTCAGGGTTATTTGCTATAACTACGAAGTCATCGGCATATCGAATGATTTTCGGGCGGTATTTTTGTATCTGTTTTCCATCAACCATGATACTTTGTGGGAAATGGTTGACAACCGTATTTAACATTCCATGTAAAGCAATGTTGGCAAGGAGTGGGCTAATAACCCCACCTTGTGGTGTTCCTGTTTTTGTTGCTTCAAATACGCCATTGTCCAATACTCCAGCTTTAAGCCATTGTTTGATACTCCGTTTATACACAGAGGGACAATCTAGTTTGGACAGGAGGTGATCATGGTTAATTTGGTCGAAACATTTGGCAATGTCTGCATCTAGAACGTATTGAGGTTTTATCAATGCTTTCTTAAAGATTGCATCAATAGCGTCATGGGCTGAACGTCCGGGTCGAAACCCGTAAGATTCGGCTTCAAACTGTGCTTCCCAATAGGGTTCTAATCCCAATTTAACCAAGGCTTGCAAGGCTCTATCGTGCAGAGTAGGGATACCTAGAGGGCGTTTTTCGTCTCTGCCTGGTTTTGGTATCCATATTCGACGTAGGCTTTTGGCTTTTTGTCGTTGCTTCAGCTTGTCTACCAGGTGAATCCGGTCTTTGGGGCTTAGGTTTTTGATTCCATCAACCCCTGCGGTTCGCTTACCCTGGTTATCTTGACTTACTTTGCGTACTGCTAAGAGTCTTGCAAAATAGGACTTGTTGAGTAAACGTTGAAGTCGTCTAGCTTTTGCTTTCTGTCCCGATTTGACTGCTTGATAAATTGACTTTTGCAACTTGAATACTTTGCGTTGGATTTTACCCCATGGCATTGTGTTCCATGCGTTGTTCGTAGTCTTTAAACTCGCTATCGCCGTTTTCATTGCTAATGACCACTTTATCGTTTAATCAGACCGAAGTACGTCTGCTTATCCATATCCATTACAGATAGGCATTTGCTTCTTACTCCATCTCATCCGCATAGCCCTTGCGCTTAGACTTATTACTTATCAAGTTATCGACCAATAACTTGATAGCAACTATGGGGTTACTTCGTTTCGTTGCAAAGGGTGTTTCTGATTTAGGTTCATCCTATCCCCGGTGGTACTTTTGAGAGTCGATGTAGGTAATATAGTTAAGTCCCTACCTTTCCCATTGTTCGTTTTGAACGCAGCCTATCAACTGAGTTTGGCTACTTACTTTTTATCGGGGTTCAGGACAGATGTTCAGCAAAATGCTTAACCATGTCAGATTGTCAGTGGTCACGGTGTTGAGGGTCAGTTCCCTCTCAGTGCCTTGCCAAGCCCGCTTTAATCCTAGAATTGTCAGTTCTAAAACTAGGGCTGCATTAGACGTTGGGCTTCGGGTTTTTATCCCGTTGACTCTGCCCATCCCTTACCTCGGAATATTGATGTTCCTTGGGACTTTGTAACAATTATCAGGAAGATTTATTTCCTGCTAGGCTTACGTTTTTTTGAGCATTTCAGCCCTAACTTTTACCTAAACGAATCGCACGGCTATCTCAATTATAAGTAATTTTAGGAACTGAATGATAGTATAAAGGTTGCCTAACATTATGTCTTAACATTTGCCGATATGCCTCTAAGTTGGAATGAGATTAAGCAAAGGGCGATCACCTTTTCTAAGGAATGGGAAACTGAAACTTCAGAGAAGTCAGAGTCGCAATCATTCTGGAATGACTTTTTTAATGTGTTTGGCATTTCACGGCGGCGGGTGGGGAGTTTTGAGCTACCAATTAAAAAGGCAGACAATCAGCAAGGGTTTATTGATTTGCTGTGGAAGGGGACGATTTTGGTGGAGCATAAGTCTAGGGGTAAGGACTTAGATAAGGCTACACAACAAGCAAAAGATTATTTTCCAAATTTAAAGGAGCATGAATTACCGAAATATATTTTGGTTTCGGATTTTCATAAATTCAGGCTTTATGATTTAGATACGAACGAAACCAAAGAGTTTGAGCTAAAGGATTTTGTAAATCATGTGCATCTATTCGGCTTTATGGCGGGATATGAAAAACGGGTTTATAAGGATGAAGATCCTGTCAATATTAAAGCGGCGGAATTGATGGGAGAACTGCACGATCGCCTCAAAGAAATTGGCTATATAGGGCATGATTTAGAAGTGTATCTGGTGCGGCTATTGTTCTGTATGTTTGCTGATGATACGGCCATTTTTAATAAGGGAATTTTCTGGGAATATATCGATTTGCATACGAAGGAAGATGGCAGTGATTTGGCGATGCACATTGCTTCAATTTTCCATGTTTTGAATACGCCGAATGAGCGACGCTTAAGGAATTTAGATGAGAATTTGGTGCAGTTTCCCTATGTGAATGGGAAGTTATTTGAGGAGACTGTACAACCTGCGGCGTTTGATAAGCAGATGCGTGAAATATTGTTAAAGGCTTGTGCATTTGATTGGGGTAAGATTTCTCCTGCGATTTTTGGGTCGATGTTTCAGGCGGTAATGAATCAGACGGAACGGCGCAATTTAGGGGCGCATTACACTTCTGAAAAGAATATCCAAAAATTGATTAAGCCGCTTTTTTTGGATGATTTGTATGCTGATTTTGAGAAGGGAAAAAGTAGCAAGGGAAAACTAGAAACATTACATAAAAAGATTGCCAATTTATATTTCCTTGATCCTGCTTGTGGTTGTGGTAATTTCTTGATTATTACCTATCGGGAATTGCGAGATTTAGAGATTTTGATTTTGTTGGAGTTGAATAAAAATGGGCAATTAGTGACGGATATTAGCTCGATTATTCAAGTCGATGTGGATCAGTTTGCAGGGATTGAATATAATGAGTTTGCGGTGCGGGTGGCTGAGGTGGCGATGTGGTTGATTGATCATCAGATGAATGTGAAGGTGAGTAATGAGTTTGGGCAGTATTTTGTGCGTTTGCCTTTGAAGAAATCCGCGAAGATTGTGCATGGTAATTCGTTGCGAATTGATTGGGAGTCGATTGTTGCAAAAGAGAAGTTAAATTTTATTTTGGGTAATCCTCCATTTGTCGGTTCTAAAATGATGAATGAAACACAAAGGAATGATCTTCTTGGTGTATTTAACGAGCCTAAAGGTGCTGGAGTTATGGATTATGTCTCAGCTTGGTATATCAAAGCAGCAGAACTCATTCAAAATTCAAACATCCAAGTAGCTTTTGTTAGTACAAACTCAATTTCTCAAGGTGAGCAAGTTGGTATTTTGTGGAATATTCTCTTTAATAAGTACAAAATTAAAATTCATTTTGCTCATAGAACTTTTAAGTGGGCCAACGAAGCCAGAAAAAATGCTGCTGTATATTGCGTCATTATTGGGTTTGCAAACTTTGATATTTTAGAGAAACGTATTTTTGAGTATGAAGATATAAAGGGTGAACCGCTAGAAATAAAGGCAAAAAATATTAATCCTTACTTAGTCAATGGGACAGACACAACAATTCAAAGAAGACGAAAGCCATTATCTAATATCCCATCAATAGGTATTGGCAATAAACCAATTGATGGTGGCAACTATCTATTTACAACTCCAGAAAAAGGAGAATTTATTAAAATAGAACCAAAATCTGCTAAATGGTTTAGAAAATGGGTAGGATCTGATGAATTTATTAATAATCGTGAGAGATGGTGTTTATGGTTGGGAGATTGCCCACCTAATGAATTAAAACAGATGCCCCAAGCCTTAAAGAGGGTTGAAGCAGTTAAAAAAGTAAGATTATAAAGTAAAAGTATTCCTACTCAGAAACTAGCACAAACTCCAACTCGTTTTCATGTGGAAAATATGCCTTCAACAGACTATTTACTTGTACCAAGTGTCTCATCTGAAAACCGAAACTATATCCCTCTTGGGTTTATGCCGCAAGAAGTTATTACAAGTAATCTATGTCTAATTATTTCTGAAGCCACACTTTATCACTTTGGTGTTCTCACTTCAGAAATGCACATGACTTGGGTTAGGTATGTCTGTGGACGATTAAAAAGCGATTATCGCTATTCCAAAGATATTGTTTACAACAACTATCCATTCCCTGAAACTGCAAACGACAAACAAAAGAAAAAAGTTGAAACTGCCGCACAAAAAGTATTAGACACAAGGGCAAAATATCCTGATAGCAGCCTCGCCGCTCTTTACGATCCTCTCACCATGCCGCCCGACTTGGTAAAAGCCCATCAAGCCCTAGACAAAGCTGTAGACCTTTGCTATCGTCCCCAGCCCTTCGTTAGCGAACTAAATCGCATTGAGTATTTATTTAGCCTCTATGAAGCCCTAAGTGCGCCATTGCTCAAAGTCGAGAAAAAAAAGCGAAGTAAGAAAAAAGATAGTTAATAAATTGGATGATGTTCAGAAATAGGAACAACAATCCTTTAGCTGAGACTAACTCATGCTTCTTTCTGATGTCTCTTTCTGCTGGATCAGCATCATTTTTAGTGCTTAACTGAGAGTAACGCACAAACAATTAGCATTCAGTAACGTTTGGGTGCGTTACATTGTATTAACAAACCCTACAAAATCGGCGACTCAGGGGAGTAATGATTGCGATCGCTATTATTGTGAGTCGTGATTTTTAGGCGGTCGCCTCAATTATCTATCTACTAAAGGCTTTGCGGTATGCGATCGCAATATCGATATCCTCCTGTTTATTAACGTGCATTCGTTTGAGTTGTCCGAGTGAGTTCTAGGTTTAGCGTTGAAGGTCGAATGGTCTGTACAATTAACTCGGAGGGAGTCGATTCGCCCCCGAGCAGACATTCTGTTTCCTACATGAGCTTTTTTGCACTACATATATACTACATTTGTCCCAGTTCTGATTCCGGATTCTGAATAAAAACCCAATTGTTCGGGGCTGGCAGCCTCGGGCTTGAGGTTAGTGTTTTTTTAAATTAAATCTCCGTAGAAATACTGAGTCTCCACAACAGTATCTAGGGATTTTTAGTTTTTTTATTTACTAATTATTGATGTAATCCGAGAAACTACTGACTGATTTTTATTTCGAGTTGTAGCAAATTACTTTTCCACCAGTCAGTAATTTCACTGAAAATATATTGATTAAATATTCAAAAGTTATATTCTGGTATTTTTACGGAGACTTTGATTTCATTTTTTATCCGAATAAATACGTAGATTTTGTTTTTAGCTAGGCATAAATTATCTCCATATTCATCTCCGTGTATTTGTTTTCACTCTCTTTTTTTTACTTTAATAGATCACTAAAGTTCAGTGGGATAACCGATGACAGACCCTAGAGTGAACTGCAATAATTTAATTATGAAAGGTTAAAAAAGATACGGCAAGCTAATCACTCTATCTTTACAAAAACCTTTGATATTTACGGACAACATTAAAAATTGCTGTAAACCTAACAAGTTAATCAAACCAATCTAAATCAACCATAAAAGGCTACAGATTAACTCATTTTTTCATATTAATTACTCAAACAAATTTACAAAAAGCAAGCCCAGGAGATCGTCGTCATGTTTTCTAATCAACCCATTACCCGCTCAAACTCAGTCATTAGTCAAGGTGATGTTGCTCTGAATACAGACGAAATTCGTAATATACTTAACCTCGATGGTAGCGGTATTAAAATTGGGATCATTTCTGATAGCTTCAACTTATTAAAAGACGGAGTAACCGCAGCAGATGACATTAGAAGTGGCGATCTTCCGGGTGTCAGTAATCCAGATGGTTATACAACTCCGGTACAAGTCATAAATGAAGGCTCTAAAGGTAAAGATGAAGGTCGGGCGATGTTGCAAATCGTTCACGACATTGCACCGGGTTCTGAACTGATGTTTTATGGAGTATCTAATAATGTAGAAATGGCTCAGGCTATTGATGCTTTAGCCGCAGCCGGAGCAGATATAATTGTTGATGATATGGGCTTTACCAATCAGCCCTTTTTCCAAGATGGAATTGCAGCCCAAGCGGTTAATCGAGTGGTAGACCAAGGTGTAGTTTATTTCTCCGCTGCTGGAAACGATGGTCAACGCTCCTACGAGTCAGAATTCAGCAACTCAGCGAACACATTCACCGTCAACGGTATCACCTACGAAGCCCATGATTTTAATAGCGGAGCAGGTGTTGATGTCTTTAACCAATTTAGCTTGGATGCAGGAAAGAAACTCGGGCCATTAACACTACAATGGGATGAACCCTTCGCCTCTGTGAATAATGGTTCGGGAGCAACCAGTGATTTAGATATCTTTATCGTTAAAAAAGACTCTCTCAACCTGAGTGCAGATGATATTGTTGCTTCTAGCGCCGACAACAACGTGGGAGCAGACCCCCTCGAAACCATTTCTTTCACCAATAATACCGACAGCAGCAAGTTTCACGTTTTGATTGGTAAACGAGTAGACTCTACCGAACCGAATCAAATCAAATACATCAGCTTTTCCAACGACGCAGACAACTTTGAATACGGTCATAATAGTTCAACAGTCTTCGGACATCCCAACGCAGAAGGCGCGATCGCAATTGGGGCGACAAGCTACAATGATACTCCAGCATTCGGTACAAGTATTCCCAAAGCTAAATCTACTTCGTCTGTCGGTGGAACCCCCATCTTAATCGCAGCAGATGGAACTTACCTAGAGAGTTCTCTAATTCGTCAAAAACCGAACTTACTCGCCACAGACGGCGTAAATACCACCTTTTTCGGTGTGGATAATTCTTCTGATAGTGATGCGTTTCCGAACTTTAGCGGTACTTCTGCTGCTGCTCCCCACGCGGCTGGTGTTGCGGCGCTGATGTTACAAGCGGGTGGCGGTGCGGAATCTTTAACCCCGGCGGAAGTTCGCAGTATTCTAGAGGAAACTGCACTTGATGCTGATTTTCCGGGGTTAGATTTTAAAAGCGGTTCGGGTTTAATTCAAGCGGATGCAGCGGTAGAATTAATTGCGCCTCAGTCTGCGGGAGTCGCCGAAGATGATACAGCCATTACTCGGGTATCTCGGGATGCGAACAATGACGTGATGGGTACTGTAGAAGATGATATTCTTACAGGTAGTGCTGGGTCTGATGTTCTTCTGGGCGCTCAAGGAAATGACCAACTGTTAGGAGAAGCGGGAGATGATGCGCTCTACGGGGGTCAAGGAAATGATATTTTACTGGGACGACAAGGAAACGATGTTTTAAGTGGAAATTTAGGCGATGATGTTTTGATTGGTGGAAAAGGAAATGACCGCTTTGATTTAGGTTTAGAAGCGGGTGTCGATGTGATCAAAGACTTTACGCCTGGAGAAGATATTATCAGTTTGAGTGATGGCTTGGCTTTTACCGATTTAACGCTCAGTTTCCAAGATGGCGCAACTCTCATCGCAGCTCAAAATCAAACCCTGGCGACAGTAGACGGGTTACATTCTCTGAGTGAACAGAATTTTGTTTCTATCTAATCTGTCTGGTTATCATCTAGATTAATTCCAATTATTCATCTTCAGAAATTTTGTTTACCCCAAAACAGTCTATTTTCTCCACTAATTGAGTCATATCTTTTCCACTGACTGGATCGATCCAATGGGGTACAATTTCAGCGAGCGGAACCAACACAAAAGCCCGTTCTCGCATTCGGGGATGAGGAATTTCTAAAGTCGGTGTTTTGAGAATTAAATCATCAAAGAGTAGCAAATCTAAATCTAAAGTTCTTGGTCCCCAACGTTCTCGTCGAACTCGCCCAAACTGAGTTTCAACATTCAGTAAGGTTTGCATTAAGAGTTCTGCGGTTTGAGCGGGAGTTTTTTCGGTGTTCTCGACTGTTAAAATAGCACAACCATTGATATAATTAGGTTGAGGCGGCCCAACCGGGGCTGTTTGATACCAACTCGAGTGAGATTTGACGGTAATACTGGGGTAACTGTCCAACAGTTCTAAAGCGGTTTTAACTGTGGCGAGGGAGTCTCCTAAGTTGCTACCGAGAGCAATTGCCGCTTGTGCAAAGTTCATATTAAAAATTAAGAGATAGAGTTGGGCGTGTCATCCAACAAAATATTATAATTTTCAGCGTTATTTTGTCGAGGTTCTTGATACAAAGGAACGGTAAATGTGACGGTTGAGCCTAAACCTTCGCCAAGACTATAGAACTTCACACTGCCTCCCATCGCTTGTACCAATTTCTGAGAAATCACTAATCCCAAACCCGTACCCCCATATTGACGAGTGTAGCCTGTATCGACCTGAGAAAAGGCTTTAAAAAGGCGATCTTGCTTTTCTAAAGGGACACCAATTCCGGTATCTGTGACTCGAAATTCTACAAAACCGGGAAATTCTTGATTCTGAAGGATGACTTTTTGGTTCAGGACTCCTAAACTGATACTAACTCCTCCTTCGTGAGTGAATTTAATGGCATTTCCCACCAAGTTCAGCATCACTTGTAGAAGGCGTTGATAGTTGGCATAAACAATTAAACCTGGGGCGTAAGAGTGTTCGTGAATCGATAAATTTAATCCTTTTTGTTGAACTTGAGTTTTGGTAAACTGTTCGACTTCTTTTAAAAGTTCACTCACTTTAACTAAAGCCAAGTCAATTTCCATTTTTCCGGCTTCGATCTTGGCAATATCTAATACATCATTAATTAAATTGAGCAAATGTAAAGCAGCGCGATGACCTTCTTGCACAAACTCTCGTTCTTCTTCAGGATCATCAACCATCCCATCAATAACGAGTTTGAGAAAGCCAATAATACCATTAAGCGGGGTACGGAGTTCGTGGGAAGTATTAGCGAGAAATTCACTTTTGAGACGGGAGGAGGCTTCTGCTTCTGCTCGGGCTTCTTCAAGTTCTTGATATAAAGTTGCATGAGCAATTGCTGTTCCCACATGAGTCGCCAGTTCGCGCACAAAATCAATCTCAGCGAGTGTCCACTGACGAAAGCGATCGCATTGATGGAGGGCGATCAAACCATTCGGGCGGATCACTCCATTGGGTTGATCGAGATAGGATGTCGCCACCACCAAAACAGAACGACGTTTGTAGGGGTCTTCAGAAGCAGAAGTGCGTTCGAGGGCGATGGGTTCGAGGGTTGCCAAGGCTTGACTCCAACCCCACTCGTAACTAATAGAGATTTCTGAACCGAGCATACTTTCGTAGGGATTTTGCAGATACTCTGCCACAACTTGGGTGTGCTGGAACCGAATATCCGTGTGAGTCTGATCGGGTTTGTAGGGACAAATAATACAACGGTTAACTCGCAAAACCTGACCTAAACTCGCCACGGTTTGCTGCCAGATTTGCTTGAGATCAAGGGTGCGGCGAATTTTTTGGGTAATTTGACTGAGAAGGGTTTGATAAATCTGGGAACTCGGAGGGACTGTCCGACAAATTGTTCCGGCAATTTGCACCAGCATTTTTTGCTGAATATCAAAGTTAGAAGGCAAAGAACGATAAGCAATGATTTCGTCGAGATTTGCCTCCGAATTCATCTCATTTTGCTCCAGAGAGCGACCCATAACCAAGACTCGACTCGGTTTGGCATTCAGGGTCAAAATGGGACTGACGACTAATTCTAAAGGAATATAATGGTCTTGATAAACAAAGGGATAGCTAAATCGCTCTGGGATTGAATTTTCGAGAACACGGTGAATTCGTTCTAGATAGGGTTCTAACAAAGCAGGCCCAAACGTTTCCCCCATTTGAGAGCCTACTACTGGGTCAGCACCAAGACCATAGGATTCGCTCTGTTGCCAATAAAACGACAGATACTTACCCGATGCATCCTGAATAAATACTAAATCAGCCCCCAACTCTCGCCAAATTTCGGCAGGAAATGAGTTTGAAAGCTGAAAGTCTGTATTAGAGTTCATCAGTGTTCGCGACAGGGAACCTTTACCTCAACGCAGTTTAGGGAAATTAAGCTTCACCTTCGACTCAAGAGAATCTGAGAATTTGAAAGCCTCAGACCAATCAATTGATCGAGATAAAAGGAACTTAAGACTACTAATCTTTGATTCTAGCTTTTGATTCTCGCTCCCGGATCTATTCGGTCACAGAGCAATAGAGTCAGCTTCTTTCCTGGAGGTCTTCAAGTCGTAATCTGTGACTTCTTCCCCTACTCTCGATTAGCGGGGACTCTAAAAGGATGTTTTGAGGCGGGTTAAAGCCTGACCTCTCAACTCTTTTAGCTGACTCGTTTTTACCGTTTTGGGGACGAGTCTAAACCCCCCGATACACTCAAATCCATGCTTGTTCAAGACTGGAAAAGTGACTCACAAAAACCGAACCGGGACTTTCCGTTCTATCTAATTCAGACAGAGTGGAAAGTGTGGAGTTGAGCTAATCATTCCACTCACCCCGAGGTGGGACGGGAGGATTGCGCTGGAGAGTTAAAGCCAATTCATCTTCAGGACGCTCACCCCTAAGCCACTGACGCAAAGCCGTTTCTATGACTTTACTCGGATCATTTGTCAGATGCTGAATCTGATCGAGCAGCTCGGAGTCTATCTTAATAGAAACTTCGACTTTTGTGGGCGCATCGGAGGAAGATATGGGGTTCTGCTGGTTCATAACGTAAAAAATCCTAGCCAATCAAAATCTAAATCTTTCGGGGGAATAAGCACGGCTGAGTATGATTTTCACCTGAAACTTGGGGTGACTTTACCCAGGAAGACTCGCTTCATTTCTTTGATTTGCAGCAAGACAGAGCAACCCCTGATTCCGTGCCTATTTCTATTGTACGATGCTCGTTCCACAATCCAACAAACTAACTGGGTTGTTGGGAGTTTACTCCTGAAGCCCCAAAAATAACGATTCTTTAGGGTCGTTCAAACTTAGATGGAGATTGAAACCCTTGAGCGGGCTGACCGGAGAGGGCGCGACTCATAAAATCTCGCCAAATCGGAGCCACCGTTGTTCCTCCGGTAGACCCGGAAGCCAGGGGAGTGTAATCATCATTTCCCACCCAAACCGCAGTGGATAATTGCGGGGTATAGCCTACAAACCAGACATCCCGCTCGGAGGAGGTGGTTCCTGTCTTTCCGGCTGCCGGACGGCCAATTTGCGCGCGGGTTCCAGTTCCCCCTGAAATCACCCCTTGTAAAACACTATTGAGGGATGCCGCCGCCCATTGATTTAAGACTAATCTCGGTTTAGGCGTATTATCCAACAATATATTTCCCTGACTGTCGGTGACTTGTACAATAAATGTCGGATCTGAGTGCCAACCATTATTAGCAAAGGTGGCATAGCCTCCGGCCATTTCCATGGGGGTAACATCGACTGAACCCAACGGTAAGGAAATTACCGGGTCTATCGGACTTCTGAAACCCAGAATCCGGCAGACTTCAATCACTTGATTGAGTCCAACCGCCTGACCTAATTTCACCGCCGGAATATTGAGAGAATTGGTCAAAGCGGAGCGAATACTCACCGCCCCAGAGAAGCCCCCTCCGTAGTTGCGGGGAGAATAGTAGCCATAACCATCGGGATAACTGACTGGGGAATCATAAACAGTTGACTCTGGGGAATATTTACCGGTTGCAAAAGCAGTATAGTAAACAAACGGTTTAAACGCCGAACCCGGTTGACGTTGAGCTTGAATCGCCCGGTTATATTGACTGGTTTTGTAGTCGGCACCGCCCACCATTGCCTTAACAAAATGGGTTCGGGGGTCAACAGCAGCCAGAGCGATTTGACCGTTATCCCAACTGCGGTAAACTCCCCAATAATACAGGCGTTCATGCCATGTACTCACGACTTGTTCGGCCATCCGTTGGAAGTTGACATCAATCGTTGTTTGTACGCGCATTCCGCCTTTGAGGACTGCATCCCGGCCAAACTTGCGGGTTAACTCCTGAACAACAGCTTCAGTCACGTAGGGTAACTGACTCTGGCGAAATGAGGTGATAGACCCGACCAGCAGAGGTTGTTTGAGGGCTTCGGCTTCTTCTTCGGCCGTAATCCATTTTAAATCCCGCATTCGTTTGAGAACGGTGGCTTGTCTCTGCTTGGATTTTTTGTAGTCTACAAACGGGCTGAAATCTTCCGGCGCCGGAATTAAACCCGCCAGCATGGACGCTTCGGCCAGCGTCAGATCCTTGGCTGATTTATTAAAATAACTTAGAGATGCGGTTTCTACACCATACAGGTTATGACCCCAATAGACTTGGTTGAGATATAGCTCTAAAATCTCGTCTTTGGCTAAAATTTGTTCTAACCGAATGGCCATCACCGCTTCTGCGGCTTTCCGGCTAATGGTGCGGTTTGGGGACAGAAACAGGTTTTTCACCAACTGCATGGTTAGGGTTGAACCCCCCTCTACCGTCTCTCCGCTCTCTAAGTTGGCCACAAAAGCCCGGATAATTCCTGTCGGATAAATCCCTTTGTGATAGTAGAAGTTGCTGTCTTCAATTGCTAAAACTGCACGCTTGAGGTGAGGTGAAATTTCATCAAGGGAAATAACTTCGCGGTTGGCTTCATCGTGAAGACTCGCCAGTGGTCTACCCTGAATATCGTAAATGTGGGTGGTTTCTGTCGGGGCGTAGCTTTGCAGAACCCGCACATCGGGCAAATTTCGGAAGCTGACGGCTAAACCGACTAGCCCTCCAGCCATGACCGAACTCGCTAACATGGTAGCACTGAGTAGCGTCCCAGCCGTGACCTTGCTCACTGACTGCACGAAGTCAAAAATACCTTCTGAGTTGTTAACTTCCGGTTTTTGGCCGATAGCGTTAGTTGATGACACGTTAGATTTCACTCCCTTCAGGAAAACAAGGCAACAGGGGATCAAGCCGGGGTTAGGATCGCGCCCAGAGGGTGATCGCTCTGGCTAAGTGATAGCATACAGCATTAGTTTGTGGCTATTGATGGGTTTTCTAAAAGTTTTCTCAGAAAACCGGGTTCGACAATTTGGGTTTGCCTCCGCTCATCGCAATCTATCCCCAATCGCATCGGACAATGGTAAGATGCTGTATGAATATAAATCAGTGATTAACACAAGAGATCAGGGATCAAGGTTAACTTAATCGATCCAATATTTGCAATAATAAAAATCTTCATCAAATTATGGCATTGAGTCAACCTCCAAAAGAGAGATCAACAGAAGCACCTCTCGATCATATGACGAAACTGCGTCGAGGTGTTAGTGAAATTTTTCCTGAACAACTCGATTCTAAGAGTCCCGATGACAATTTTAACGAACGATTGGCTCAGTCTAATCAACCGTTACGAATTAAATTTGGGATTGACCCCACTGGAACAGATATTCACCTCGGACATAGTGTTGTTTTCCGCAAACTCCGTGATTTTCAAGATGCCGGACACACTGCTGTTTTGATTATTGGTGATTTTACCGCAAGAATTGGTGATCCGACCGGAAAATCTGAAGTTCGTAAACAACTCACCACTCAACAAGTTCAACAAAACGCTCAAACTTATCTCGATCAAGTTCGTCCGATTCTTGATTTTGACACACCCGGACGCTTAGAAATTCGCTATAATTCCGAATGGCTTTCTCAACTCGATTTAGCTAAAATTTTGGATTTGCTTTCCACGATGACCGTTGGACAAATGTTAGCCAAAGAAGGCTTTGCCTTACGCTACGAGAAAGAAGCACCGATTTATTTGCATGAATTTCTTTACCCAATTATGCAAGGTTATGATTCTGTCGCCGTTGAAGCTGATGTCGAACTCGGAGGCACTGATCAAAAGTTTAACCTAGCGGTCGGTCGAGATTTACAACGCTACTTCAAACAAAAACCTCAATTTGGTTTGTTAATGCCGATTTTAATCGGTACCGATGGCGTTCAGAAAATGTCAAAATCTCTGGGAAATTATGTCGGACTGTCTGAAGATGCACTAACAATGTATTCCAAATTGGAAAAAATTCCTGATGATTTAATTATACAATACTTTGAACTGCTGACCAAACTTCCTCTCGACGGGCTTCCGGAAAATCCCCGAGAACGACAAAAATTATTAGCCCTAGATGTTGTTTCTCAGTATCACGGAAAAGAAGCTGCTAAAGACGCCCAAAAAGCCGCCCTCAACCTCACGGGAGGAAATGCTAAACAAGCCGATGCGGTTCCCGAATTTTCCCTAACTGAAGTCGAATTTCCAGCCAAGTTATTCTACATTCTCAATGCCAGTGGTTTGTGCAAAAGCAGCAGCGAAGCCCGACGACAAATGCAAGGGGGAGGAGTACGACTTGATGGTGAACAAATTACCGATGTTAACCTCATCTTTGATTCTATAGATGATTTAAACGGACGAGTTTTGCAACTGGGTAAAAAGAAATTTGTGCGGTTAGTCGGATAATGAATACAGAAAAAATAATCGTTCCTCTCGATGTTTCAACGATTACAGAAGCACTCGCTTTAGTTGACCAATTGCCTCAAGTTTCCTTCTGGAAAGTCGGTCTAGAACTATTTATCAGTAGCGGGCCTGAAATCTTAACCCAACTGAAACAGCGACAAAAACGAATATTTCTCGACCTGAAATTTCACGATATTCCTAACACCGTTGCGGGCGCTTGTCGGGCGGCTTCCCAATACGGCGTAGATTTAATTACCATTCATGCAACAGCCGGAAAAGTGGCATTAAAAGCCGCTCAAAATGCCCTAGAAGAAGGCGCGAAAGCAGCGGATAAACCTGTGCCAAATTTAATCGCAATTACATTATTAACGAGTTTAAATTCCCGCGAATTAGCCTTTGATTTAAAAATCCCTTTGGAGTTGCCAGAATACGCCCTACAAATGGCATTACTCGCCCAAGAAAGTGGGTTGGCGGGGGCGGTTTGTTCACCCCAAGAAGTCGAACAGTTGCGGCGAACTTGTGGGCATGATTTTCTATTAGTTTGTCCGGGTGTACGTCCGACTTGGGCGGAAAAAGGCGATCAACAGCGTTCATTTACCCCGTCTCAGGCGATGAAAGCGGGTGCTGATTACCTGGTCATCGGACGACCCATAACCGCCTCAGAAGACCCCATAGCGGCTTTACAACGCATTGTTGAGGAGATATCTTAAACATAAATTATCCCCCTAAAATTTGATTGGTAGGGAGGTAGGGAGGTAGGGAGGTAGGGAGGTAGGGAGGTAGGGAGGTAGGGAGGTAGGGAGGTAGGGAGGTAGGGAGGTAGGGAGGTAGGGAAGTAGGGAGAATTTTTATTAATAAAAAGCTATTTTTAATCAGAAAAAAATCCTCTCCCCATTACCCCATCACCCCCGGTAATTTTTAACTTAGAATGAAATGGCCCTGCCCAAAGTTGGGGGCTAGGGGGATGATAAACTTGACATTATTAATAGCAAATATTTAAGGATTTTAGATGAACTATAGCAATCAGAAACCATTTGAAAAGGATATCGCCCCCAAACCCCCAATACTGGGGGCTTTGAACAGATTAAATTTTTGCAAATCATTTCACACTGCTATATCATGCTAAATTCCCTGAAGAATTACCAGATAAAATTAAGCAGGAACGGTTGCGGGTTTGAGTTCATCTTCTGACTCCGGCTTGAACTTTAAAATACCAATACAAGTTTGCCACTGTCATGTGAGAAGCCTGTTGTAAATTAGCAGAAACGAGGCTTTTAAATCCCGCATTTTTTGCGTGTTCACTCACATAACGTTCCGACTCTCGCCGCAATTCTGGGTTCATTAAAAATAAAAGTTGATCATGTAAAGATGCTGAATGAGATTTGGTCTTTAACTCTTGATAATATTGGTATTCAGGCGGTTCTGTAACGGTAACTAATTCTGTCTCTGAAGTTTCGGGAGATTCTTGAAAATCTGCACTTTCTAATAGTTTTAAATCTTCGGGTGGTAAACTCATCATCCAATCTATTTGATTTTCCCACGCTGACAACGCCGCTAAATCATGGTTGTAAATATGAGTCAATTCGGGGAATATAAAGTCTAATTCTTCTTCTGTTTGGCAAGATTTTATTACTTCTAACGCATCTTGACGAATTTTTTCTTGTAAGTCTGAAACGGATTGTTTTAACGCTTTGGGTTCATTTTGTAGTTGATAGGTGAGACAAATGGTTTGTTCTATCGCCCAAGCACATTCGTGTCTTCGCAGTTTTCCGGGTGCGGAAGTTTCTGATAATAAATGGGGACTATTGTAAATCGCCAACGCTTCTCCGAGGGTTTGACGGGCGTTAGAAAGTTCTACTTTTCTCGCGTCTAAATCTTCGATAGTCGTGGCTGTTTTCATTAATTTTGTCGCTTGAATAAACCGTGAATAGGCTTTGAGATATTCGAGGCGATGCTGTTCAAATTTGATATCTTCCGCGACTTTATCCAAATGTTGAACAATTTCAACGCCCTGGCTTCTTAAGGCTTGTTTGAGGTCAAGAAAACCGCCCCGGAGTTCTAATTTTAATTGTTTAACATCTTCTCGTAATTTAAAGGTTTGCCATAAATTAACGGCCGAAAGTACAGCCGTCGCCGCCACACCCACGCCGATAAATGCTGTTGTTGCTTGCAAGATTCCCAAGCTAGATTTAATAACGTCTAATTGTCCTAATACTTGTTGAAAACCCCTGTGGGTTTGATACATATGCCCTAATGTTAAAGGGATATTAACAGGGCTGAGAGCTACTAAAGGTGATAATGAAGTATTATTAACTACTATCGCCTTTCCTATTTCTACAAATCGACCTGTAGCAAGGTCTCGCACTATTGGCAAAAGTTCACCTGACTTTGTGGTAGCTTGAACCAGTGTACCTGCGACTAAACGAGCTTGACTTTCTGGACTAAAAATGTATTCTATCATTGTTAAGTTTTTTATTTTAGAATGACCCTGCTTTCTAGTCGAATGATATACTATCTTCGTGTAGAAGCATTACTCTAATTTTACTTTAACTCGAATTGTAGTAAATCAAGAACAATTGATTTGTTAGTTAGTTTTGGCTAGAGAATTTTCATCTCCGTATTTTTACGGAAGTTCTCAATAAAAACCTATAAATCACTAAAATATAGGAGATTGACGACTCATGGATATGTCATTAATTAACACCGATACCGTCGATTTACTGTCTCGCATCACTGGACACGAACTTGAAGAAGAAGATCTCAGCCCTCCTGTTGTGTTTCTCGCCGCTTTAGTCTCTGTATTATTGGGTGTGATAGCTGTCGATAACCAAGTCACTCAAGAGGAAACACAACAACTTTTAATTACTCTCCGTCGCTTTATTCCAGAAACAGGAAATGTTCGCGAGTTAGTCAAATTAATGAAACAGGGAGTTCGTCAACAGAAAATATATCAGAATATTAATGAGTTGTTGTTGTTGACTGCATCTTTTTCGGAATCGGAAAAGTTATTATTGATTGGTTTGGGTTATGAAATGTCAGCAGCAGATGGAAGTATGGATGCGCGAGAGAAAAAATATTTAGAAATTTTGGCGAATCACTTGAGACTTGAACCGCAATATTTACAGGTATTAGAATCGGCGTTTAGTAATCCCGCTTCTGTAGATAAGGAATATTTAGAAAAAGTCAGATTTTTACTCGATCCGGTTTGGTTTCACGATTTAGATAGCGTGTTTGTGAAAGCGGCGAGTCAAATGTTAGCGGTTCTTCCGGTTGTTTCCGAAAAGAAAAAAAGTCAACAGCATCGCACCATTTCCTATGAGGCGTTACAAGCCTTTCAAGAATGCAAACGCCAGCTTGATCGAAAATGTGTTGATATTGAGAAAATTGTACAGGATTGCACGGAGAGAGAGTTTCTTCAGGCGTCTTTAATTGAGGACATTGGCAAAGTTTCTAAAAAGCTACAGTCTCAACATTTTCGAGTGGCGGTTGTGGGTGAATTTAGTCAAGGAAAGTCAACGATTTTAAATGCTTTACTGGGTGAAGAAATCCAACCCGTTCGAGATATTCCCTGTAGCGGAACGGTAACGGTTTTGAGATATGGAGAACAAAAACGGGTGATTTGTTGTTACAAAGATAAACGACAAGAAGAAATCCCGTTAGAACAGTATCAAGAAAAAGCGGCGATTTCTGAAGAAGCTGCATTGGGAAATATAACCGAAGGTTTGGCGAATTCTGAAGTTAGTAAAATTAGCGAAATTATTTTTGAGCATCCTAACTTAGAGTTGTGTCGATATGGGGTTGAAATTGTTGATTCTCCGGGGTTAAACGAACATCCAGAACGAACGGAAATCACTCAACAACTGCTAAAAGATACGGATGTTGTGATTTTTGTAACGAATGCTTCCCGTCCTCTCACACAAGGAGAACGAGAGTTACTTGAAAGTCTGAAAAATCAACTCAATGGCAATGAACAGGAACCCGCCAATAATTTGTTTATCTTGGTGAATTTCTGGGATTTACTTCGCAGCGAAAACAGTCGTCAGCAGGTACAAAAACGGATAGAAAATTTGGTGATGGTGCAAAATCCCATCATTAGCGGAGAAAACCGAATTCATTTTATTTCTGCACAAGCAACCCTCGATGCTATTTTAGCGGGAACGGAGAATGAGTATCTGCAAAGTTTTGCTCATTTTACCCAATCTCTAGAACAATTTCTCACTCAGGAACGAGGAATTTTAGAGGTTAAGAAAGCAACGACAGAAGTTAATCAATTAATTCAGTCTGGGTTAGAAGGTTTACATCAATCCGAGAATCTTTTAGAAGGAAAATTACAACTAAAGGAGGCGGGAAAGTCAGAAATTATTGAACAAATTGGAGAAGCTAGTGGACGGAATGTAAAAATTAAAAATATTGCAAATCAACAAGTAAAATATTCGCTGGACAAAGCTGTTGAGTCTTGGAATAAATGGGTTGATCAATTGGATGAACGAATTGTTACAGCCAGCAGTGAATGGAGTTCAAATTATTCTCCATCTAAAGATAAAAACAAGTTGATCGAAGACTATCAACAACAATTTAACGATTCTCTGTCAAAAGAACTTAAGCAATTGACAAAACAATTAGAAGAAAAATTTTTGCGGGATCACATTAAACATATAAATGGATTGATTCAAGATGACCTTGAAGAAATCAAAAATTATTTGACTCGATTAGATAGTCAATTCGGTACAAATATCGGTAATCAATTTACCTCCACTTTAATTGCAAAACTAAATACTTGTCGAGAATTAGGGATTAATCCCACACTTAAGTCTCGGGAGAATGCAGGAGAATTTAATTTGTTTGGTACTCTGAGAATAGATTTAGCAATAGGCTCGGTGTTAATTGTTAAAAGAAAAGGCTTGCTTCGAGTCTTTGAAGGTGGCGCAGTTGAAGTAGCCTGCGGGAAGCCAGCGCTCCTTCATGCGCTCCCCGGCTTCACGGATCGTGCCCTGGACGAGATCGAGAGCGACGCCGGGATCGCGGCGGG
>Ga0207419_1000039_pt1 | contig 92675 bp, 79 predicted proteins | sample ElkSloMetagenome_4_FD_184723 | JGI IMG/M metagenome (GOLD analysis project Ga0207419, IMG submission 184723) | Hot spring microbial communities from Elkhorn Slough, Monterey Bay, USA - MD2A (version 2) | ecosystem: Environmental > Aquatic > Marine > Intertidal zone > Estuary: Microbial mat ...
TTTTCCCAGGCAGCTACCCACCAAGTATCTTCGCCGTGTCAACGTTTCACATCCGAGTTCGAGATGGATCGGTGTGGTTCCATCGAGCCATAGACACCAAAAAAGCTTTAAAATGCTTTCTTATGTCTTTGAGTTAATCAGAAGTTGCTTTGTTTCGCGTTCTTCTGTAACCTTCGACAATTACTAATAGTACAGAGCTTTCGCGAGATTGTCAACCCCTTTCCCCAAAAATCTTTTTTAGCTTCGTTGTTGGGCTTTAGCGGACTTCGAGTATCACCGAGGGTAAAGTCAAGGGTAAAGGATAGGCCAGTTAACAACCCATCCTTTGGTATTGAAGTGATAGCGACACTTTAAGACGCCACTCTAGCCGCAGTGCGAGTCCGTCGCCGTCCGGTTGTTTTGGGTGCGGGTTTCTCCTCTTGTTCAGCATGATCAGAGGTATCCCCATTTGGGGTATTCATCAGCAACACGACTAACGGATTACTTCTGTTAAGTTCCCGTTTGAGCGATCGCTCAATTGAACGTTCAACTTGAGTTTCTACCCCTACCCAGTCTACTTCTTTTTGACCCTCAAAAGACCGTACAAATTCTGACCAGCGATTATTCAAAGTAGATTCAATCGCTTTATTAATTGACATCTGTAGCAGAGTCTGGTCTACAGAGGTGACGACACCTCGGAAATGAATCTTCGGTTGTGAAATTAACTTACCTTCCAAGTCAACCGCCACTGCCACGGTTACAACTCCATCTTCAGCCAGTTGACGCCGTTCCTGCATGACATCATCTTTAACGACACCTGTGCGGGAAGAATCAACAGGTTCAACCCCTGCTTTCACTCTGTCGATCACACCAATAGAATCTTTGGTCAGTTCGACAACATCCCCATTATCGATGATGATCATATTTTCGGCAGGAATTCCCATACTTTGAGCAGTTTGAGAATGTTTAATCAACATCCGATGTTCACCATGGACGGGAACAAAGAATTTTGGACGAGTTAATGCCAGCATTAATTTGTGATCTTCCTGACAGCCATGACCTGAAACATGAATGCCGTGATGACGACCATAAATCACGTTAGCGCCTAACATCATCAGCTTATCAATGGTATTGACAACTGCGATGGTATTACCCGGAATCGGGTTAGCAGAGAAGACGACTGTATCACCTTGCTTAATGCTAATTTGTCGGTGAGCGCCATTGGCAATACGAGTCATCGCCGAAAGCGGTTCTCCTTGTGACCCGGTGGTGAGAATTAACACCTGATCATCGGGTGTATCTCGCAACGTATTCAATGGAATAAACAGATCATCTTGACATTTTATATACCCTAAATTTCGGGCATGAGCAATTACATTCAGCATCGACCGACCGACAACGGCGACTGAACGCCCCTGTTTTTGGGCAATATCCAAAATAATATTTAGCCGATGGACTGAAGAGGCAAAGGTGGTGACTAAAATACGTCCAGGTGCTTGTGAAAAAATCCGATCTAAGTTGGGATAAACTGAACTTTCTGAGGGTGTAAATCCCGGAACTTCTGCATTGGTCGAATCACTCAACAAGCACTGAACCCCTTTTTCGCCGTATTCTGCGAGTCGTTGAAAATCAAAGTGTTCTCCATCGACTGGGGTGTGATCAATTTTAAAGTCACCACTATGAATGACGACACCGACCGGGGTATTAATGGCTACGGTGAAACTATCAGCAATTGAATGAGTATTGCGGATATATTCGACCAGGAAACTCTTGCCAAGTCTCACAATTTCTCGGGGACGAACACTTCTTAACTCAGTGCGATCCGAAACGCCCGCTTCTTCTAATTTCCCCTGAAGTAATGCCATCGCCAGTCGCGGGCCGTAAATGACGGGAATATCAAATTGTTTGAGGTGAAACGCGATACCGCCAATATGATCTTCGTGACCATGAGTCACGATCATGCCTTTGATTTTATGGCGATTTTCCCGTAGATAAGTGACATCCGGGAGAACAATATTAACGCCGTGCATTCCGTCTGTGGGAAAGGCAAGTCCGGCGTCGAGGAGAATAATTTCATCGTCATATTCAAACACACAGGTATTCTTACCAATTTCATGTAAGCCACCTAAAGGAATGATTTTTAAGCCATTCCCGTCACTTTTACTGAGGGGTTTACGAACTGAATTTTTACTTTTAATGATGGGTGTTGTTCCGTTTTTAACCATGTTTTCCTTTTTGTGTGAAGGTTTATTGTTTAACAATGAACTTCGATAGCTGAATGTTAATCTGAGTCGAAAACTCGATCACTAAATCTTTGATCCACTAACGATTAAATGTTCATCAATATTCAGTTGTCTGAAACTTTGCTTTTTGGAGGACACGGGTGCATCACCTGCGGGCGCACACTGAATCTGTCCCTGTTGTTGCTTTTAAGCTTTGAGCAAATTAAGTTCACTTAACACTTGCTGTAGTTGTTGGGTTACGACCGCAGAAGGGTCACACAGAGGCGGGCGAGTCTGACCAACTTTCCAGCCTTGCAGTTTGAGGGCTGCTTTGATCGCAATGGGATTTGTCGTTAAGAAAAGTGCCTTGAATAATCCGAAGAGTTGTAGGTGAGTTTCAGTGGCGACTTGCACTTGACCCGCTTCAAACGCCTTAATCATGTGCTGTAATCGATCTCCCACCAAATGACTCGCAACGCTCACCACTCCGATACCACCCACTGCCAATAGGGGCAATGTTAGAGAGTCATCTCCAGAGTAGATCTTAAATTCTGGAGGTGTCAAGCGTCGAATTTGGCTAACTTGGTCTAAACTGCCGCTGGCTTCTTTGATTGCAACAATATTAGAGATTTCTGCTAAACGAGCTACCGTTTCGGGTTGTAAGCTCTGTCCGGTGCGACCCGGGACATTATAGAGCATCATGGGTAAATCGTCGCTAGCCTCGGCGATCGCCTTAAAATGTTGGTACAACCCCTCCTGAGGAGGTTTGTTGTAATAGGGAACCACTTGCAACGATCCATCTAATCCTAGTTTAGCAGCTTTTTGGCTGGCTTCGATCGCCTCTCGAGTACAATTTGATCCGGTTCCTGCCATAATCTTGGCTTTAGAAGAAACCGCTTTCTGCACCACTTTAAATAGTTCGTACTCCTCTGACCAAGTGAGTGTGGGAGATTCTCCTGTTGTCCCACAGACGACCAGTGTATCTGTACCGTGGTCAACCAAATGAGCGGCTAACTGTTCTGCCACTTCATAGTTAACGCATCCATCGTCTTTAAACGGCGTAATCATCGCCGTCATTACCTTTCCAAAACTCACCATCTACCTTCTATCAGTTGTACTGTTTCTGTTTGCGTCGCCTGCCATCAGGTGTGGACTAAATCTTTTCAAAATCCCTTCTCTATTGGAATTAACGATGGACTCAACTCACGTTCCCAAGCGTTGTTGTTGTGTCCGACTGCAAACCTGACTCGATTAATGACTCGCGACTAGAGACGAACGTAAAAGATTATTCGCCACTAATAACTCAGCAATTTGTACGGCGTTTAATGCTGCCCCTTTGCGAACTTGATCACCACTCAGCCACAGTTCTAGGCCACAAGGATGAGAAATATCTTGACGGATGCGACCGACTAAGACTGGATCACGACCCGTTGCATCAATAGGCATGGGGAAGTAATTTGCCTTCCAGTCTTCTCGGAGTTCTACCCCTGGTGCTTGAGATAGTACCTCTCGTGCTTTTGCCACACTAAAAGGTTGATCAAACTCTAGATTAATCGCTTCGGAATGGGCGCGAAGTACGGGAACCCGCACACAGGTCGCAGAAATTCTCAACTCTTCCACGCCGAAGATTTTCCGAGTTTCGTTGACCATTTTCAGTTCTTCTTGGCAATATCCCGATTCATTCAAGGGTGAATTGTGAGGGAATAAGTTAAAAGCCAAGGGATAGGGAAAAATTTCCGTTGGGGGTGTTTTTCCTTGTAAAATGGCTTGAGCCTGAGTAATCATTTCCTCCATCGCTCTAGCTCCAGCCCCACTGGCCGACTGATAGGTCGAAACCACAATCCGACGTATGGGCTGAACTTGGTAAAGTGGCCAAATGGCAACCGCCATTAAAATGGTTGTACAGTTGGGGTTGGCAATAATCCCTTGGTGAGATGCAGCCGCTTCGGGATTCACTTCGGGTACGATTAACGGCACCTGAGCATCCATTCTAAAGGCGCTGGAGTTGTCAATGAAGACAGCACCAGCTTCTACGGCTTTTGCCGCCCATCGTTTGGACGTCTCTCCACCTGCTGAGGCCAGAACAATGTCTACTTGGTTAAATGACTGTTCATCAACCGCTTCGACTGTAATATTTTCTCCTTTAAACAGCAGTTGGCTTCCGGCTGAACGCGCCGAGGCTAACAGTTTTAATTCGGCCACTGGAAAGCTGCGACTTTCCAATAACTGTATTAATTCTGTTCCAACTGCACCTGTTGCTCCTAAAATTGCAACTCGGTAAGACTTAGACAAACTCAGAACCCTCCCTCAGAGACAATTCTAAAATAAACCTGAAATTTCAATAACAAAATTAATAACAAACAAAATCGTTAATCTACAATAAGACTCTGTATCTAAAACTCTCCTCTCCCCGTTACATCGTCTGAATCTTAGTTTGGGTCAGCCACTTGGCGATCAAACACCGGGGTGAATTGCGGCTCACAACCCATAGCGATCGCGAGATAAGATACAATTGCACATCTAGTCTATCGACTAACTCAACCCAAATTATAGTTCCCCAGAGTCAAAATGTGTTGAGGGGTTATTGAATTCCAGAATACCACGATTATGAAAGTTACCCAGGAAAAACTCCCCGCTAGCCAAATTGGGCTAGATATCGAAATCTCTCCGGAAATGTCCAAGAACGCTTACGAGCAAGTGATTCGTCAATATGCTCGTTCAGTCAATATTCCTGGGTTCCGCAAAGGGAAAGTACCGCGTCATATTCTCGTCCAACGCTTAGGAATCGGTCGTATTAAAGCGGCGGCCCTCGATGATTTGATGCAGCAGTGCTTACCCAAGGCGGTTGAACAGGAAAATATCCCTGCTATTGGGAGTTTTGAACTCCGGGGTGATGTTGAAGAATTGGTTTCCTTGTACGAACCCGGACAGCTTTTAACCATTAAAGCGGCGGTTGATGTTGCCCCTGAAGTTCAACTCGGTGAATATAAAGGCTTAAATGTGCAAGCCGAAGAAGTGAAGTTTAATCCAGCTCGCGTAGAGGAAGTGTTAGAACAGGAACAGACGAAACTAGCAACGTTAGTTCCCGTTGAAAACCGACCCGCTCAAACGGGTGATGTAGCATTTGTAGACTTCAAAGGCGTATTTGCGACGGAAACTAACGTTGCAGGCGAACCCCAAGAAATTCCCGGAGGAAGCGCGGAAAATTTCCAAGTTGAGTTAGTTGAGGGACAATTTATTCCCGGTTTTACAGAGGGAATGATTGGGATGAACCCCGGCGAAACGAAGGAACTTCAAGTGACTTTTCCCGATGACTATGGTAATGAGGAATTAGCCGGACAGGCTGCGGTGTTTACGATTACCTTAAATGAACTTAAGGTCAAAGAACTTCCAGAACTTGATGATGACTTTGCTGAAGAAGTCAGTGAGTTTGAAACCTTAGCCGAACTCCGAGAGTCTTTAGAAAAGCGATTTCAAGAGGAAGCCGACGAACAAACAACAGCGAACAAAAACAAAGCTTTAATTGAGGCGATTGTTGCAAATTTGCAAGTCGAATTACCGGAAACGATGATTCGAGAGGAAGTGGATCAAGTTCTGACTCAGCAAGCCATGCAGTTAAGTCAGATGGGTGTCGATATTAAGCGGCTGTTTACCCAAGAAATGATTCCTCAAATGCGAGAGCGTTCTCGTCCCCAAGCGATTGAACAGCTAAAGCAGTCCTTAGCGTTAAAGGAAATTGCCAAGCAAGAATCGATCACGGTTTCTGAGGAGGAAATCCAGGCAGAAGAAGCCAAAACAATGGCGCAATTACAGGGACAAGAGGTTGACCCTGACCGTTTGCGTGAAGTGGTTAACGAAAACTTACTCAAGAAAAAGACTTATAGTTGGTTAGAAGAAAATTCCACAGTGGAATTGGTTCCAGAAGGTTCTTTAAGTCCATCTGAGGAGTCTGAGGAGTCTGAAGAAACTGAAATGTCCGAAGAAGTCACCTCGGAAGTGGAAGTCGAAGTCTTGACCTCCGAAACCTCGGAGTAAGTTTGAGGGTTAATTCCCAAACTTGATTTAAGGATTAAAAATCTCTCATCCCCTTACCCCTGTCAACGGGACCGGAGGTAGGGAGATGGGGAAAGAAAAAAACTTCTCAGGTCTGAGTTTTGCCTTTTTACCCGATCGAGTCACCAACTGGTGACATTTCAGTTTTTCAACCTACAGAGTCAACAATCAACACCAGCAAACTGACGAGTCCCCACTCCCGCCCAATTTTTAGAGGTGAATCTCAGTTAATCTTGAGCCGTTTGAGTTGAGTTAAGGCATAATAGATCGTATTAAGTTCATTTGAATGCAATAATTGCCCAACGTGCGGAAGGCACTACTTAATAAAATCAAGGGGTTAATTTAAAATCAACTGTTGAAAACCTATTCTCTATCCCATGATTACATCTGAGTCTTCTCATCAGCCTGTTGTGAGTTTTAACAATCGTGATCTCCAAAGCGTTAGCCAAAAAGAAATCCATTCAACAAATCCGGCGAACGTAATGATTCCTATGGTCGTCGAACAGTCGGGTATGGGAGAGCGGGCGTTTGATCTTTACTCCCGGTTGCTCAGAGACAGAATTATTTTTCTGGGAACCGCAATTGATGATGAGATTGCTAACGCCGTCAGCGCCCAGATGTTATTTCTAGATGCTGAAGATCCCGAAAAAGACATTCAACTTTACATTAATTCTCCAGGGGGTTCGGTAACCGCCGGAATGGGAATTTATGACACTATCCAGCAAGTTCGTCCTGATGTGGTGACAATCTGTTATGGTTTAGCGGCCAGTATGGGAGCATTTTTGTTGTCATCCGGGACTCCCGGAAAACGAATGTCACTTCCGAATGCCCGCATGATGATTCACCAACCTCTCGGCGGAGCTCAAGGACAAGCGGTAGATATCGAAATTCAAGCCCGAGAAATTCTGTATCATAAGCGCATTCTTAATGAAATTCTGGCGCAAAATACAAGCCAACCGATTGAACGAATTGAGGTGGACACTGAACGGGACTTCTTTATGTCCGCTGAAGAATCCAAAGAATATGGTCTAATAGATCAGGTGATCTCTAAACAGAATCGTCCTATTCCTGGAGAATCTGTCCCAGCAACATAAGACGAGGCAACTATGTCTAAGTACGACTCCCATCTAAAATGTTCCTTTTGCGGCAAATCCCAAGAACAAGTTCGGAAGTTGATAGCGGGGCCTGGGGTCTATATCTGTGATGAATGCGTGGAGTTATGCAATGAGATTTTAGATGAGGAGTTGTTCGACTCCAATCCCAGCAGCTCTCCTCCTCCCGCTCGTCCACAAGCTGCTCCTCCGCCTAAGCGCCGCCCTCGTCCTAGTCGAGTTGCGCTCAACCAAGTTCCCAAACCTGTAGAAATTAAAGCTCATCTAGATAATCATGTGATTGGTCAGGATGAAGCCAAAAAAGTTCTTTCGGTCGCCGTTTACAATCACTACAAACGGCTTGGCTTTATTCAAGGGAAAAATCGCCAATCCTCAGAAGATAATATTGAGTTACAAAAGTCTAATATTTTGCTGATTGGCCCTACCGGAAGCGGGAAGACGCTGTTAGCAGAAACACTGGCGAAGATGTTGGAAGTTCCATTTGCCGTGGCGGATGCAACCACGCTAACAGAAGCGGGATATGTGGGCGAAGATGTTGAAAATATTCTGTTGCGATTGTTACAAGTAGCAGATTTTGATGTCGAAGAAGCCCAACGAGGAATTGTCTACATTGACGAAATTGATAAAGTCGCCCGTAAAAGCGAAAATCCTTCAATTACACGGGATGTTTCAGGAGAAGGAGTTCAACAGGCGCTTCTGAAAATGTTAGAAGGAACAGTGGCTAATGTCCCGCCTCAAGGTGGACGTAAGCATCCCTACCAAGATTGTATTCAAATTGATACCAGTAATATTTTGTTTGTCTGCGGGGGTGCTTTTGTCGGGCTAGATCGGATTATCGATCAGAGAACGGGCAAAAAGTCAATGGGCTTTATTCAGGGTGAAAAGGAACAAGTCAAAGATCAACAATCGCCTGAAACCTTGAAGAAAATGGAACCCGATGACTTGGTGAAATTTGGGTTAATTCCAGAGTTGATTGGTCGTATTCCGATGGTCGCCATTCTAGATCCGTTAGACGAAAAGACCTTGATGGCGATTCTGACTGAACCTCGCAGTGCCTTAGTTAAACAATATCAGAAATTGCTGCGAATGGATAATGTGCAGCTAGAGTTTGAAGAAGATGCCATTCAAGCGATCGCCCAAGAAGCCTTTCGTCGTAAAACGGGCGCTCGGGCATTGCGGGGAATTGTGGAAGAATTGATGCTTGATGTCATGTATGAATTACCCTCTCGCAAGGATGTAAAACGATGTCAGGTGACGAAAGAAATGGTTGAAAAACGATCAACGGCGGAGTTGTTAGTTCATCCGTCTTCGTTACCCAAACCTGAGTCTGCTTAAGTTTGAGTATAAGACCTTTTACAGAGAAGCAAAGACTTCTTCGGCTAAACCAAAGGAAAGCGTCATTCCCGCCCCACTCAAAGCGTTAACGAGGGTAACGCCTTTTTCAACAGGGGCGATTAATTCTGTTTTTCCAGGGATTTTTGCATAGACTCCATTCCAAGTTTCTGCTATTTCTAATGAGGGAACTTGTACAAAGGTTTGGAGATAGTCGAGAATATATTGATTAATTTTCGCTTTGTTAAACGGATCAGGAGTTAAACCGTATTCGTGAGAATCTCCGATGATTAATTCACCGTGAGAATTTTGCGAAACCATCACATGAATTCCCCACTCGGGAAAATAAGGCGTTTCGGCTTGAATTCTATCTTTTAAAGCCCTCAAAGATTGGAGTTGAGAAAACGCCGCATAATGGGTTAAAGTTAACCCTCCACAAAGAGAAGCCCCAATTTTAAATTGATTGGGTTGAGGGATAGTCCGCATCATTTGTAGTTTAACTTTTGTTATCCCACTTTGAGCATAAACCTCTCGATAGATGGTTTCAAAATCTCTCCCACTACAGACAAAAATCTGATCAGCTGTCCAGGTTTTTCCCCCTGCAATCAACTGAGGATAATTAATCTGGGTGACAACAGTTCCCCATTCAAATTCTACCCCATATTCGGCTGCTAAAAACGCCGGAATTTTGGCGATCGCTTCTCGCGGATCAACAATAACTTCCGTTGAACTCCACAATGTTCCCAGTAACCCTTCTGTCTTGACGGCTGCACTTTTTTGAGTGACTTCTTTGGGTGTTAACAAAGCGACTGAATCAATTTGTTGACCTGTTGTGGCAATAAATTCCTCTAAAACCGCTAATTCATCTGGATGATAAGCAGTATGAAGCGAACCGCAACTATCTGTATTAAACTTAGCTTTTTCGGCAATTTCTAGCCAAATTTCCCTAGATTTTAAGGCTCGATTAAACAGTAAACCTTGAGGTTGACCAATCGGCCAAATCATACCAAAATTGCGAATTGAAGCCCCGACTGCTTGTTGATTGCGTTCAAAAACAGTCACTTTAAATCCTCGTTTAGCTGCGGCTAAAGCATGGGCTAAACCAACAATTCCCGCCCCCACAATTGCAATTTCTGTTGATTGAATTTGAGTCATAATATTTGAGACTTTTGTTTTTATTTTACAAATTAATGATTATATTTTTAAGTTCAATCAAGGAATTAAGTAAACCATGATTGGGATATTGTTGTAATTTTTCTCGGGTATGTGTGCCATTTGTTACGGCTAAAGATAATAAACAATTTGCATTCATTCCTGCTGCCAAATCAACGGGAGTATCACCAATATGAATCACTTTTTTTGAGTCTTTAATTCCTAATTTATACATTGCTTTTTGAATCATATAGGGAGCCGGACGACCTTCATTATTATAAATTTCATCCGGTGTAACTGAAACTTGAATGATTGTATCATCTGAGCCAACATAGTCAGAATTCAAGCCTTGATTCCAACCTAAGCGGTGTAAAATAATATTAGTAACAGTTCTATAAAATCCAGTGTTGAGAGCAATTTTAATTCGTTGTTGTTTTAACCCGTGAAATAGTTCTAAACAACCGACAGTCGGTTCAACAGATTGAGTTAAATAATGATGTTCTAATATTTGTTTAAATCGAGTATAAGATTGTTCAACTTGAGGGGCATAACTCTGATTATCTGTACCCATTTGTTCAGACCACAAAGTTTGAAAAACCAACTTTTTTGACCATCCCATCATAGAATTAATACGTTCAGAGTCTACCTTTAATCCGGTGATTTCAGCAGCTTGACAAAAACAGTCTTGAACTTCGTTGTTATCTTGAACGGTTGTCCCTGCCATGTCAAAGACAACTAATTGAATACTCGTCATTAAACACTCACAAATTATAGCCAGATTAGATCATTAAACATTTGATAAAATTAAAATCTATTTTGTTCTCAAGTTCGCAAAATTAAAGCCTTTTTTAATATTTTTAGCCCGACAATCACCCGTTAGGAGATAGACTAATTTTAAACATCTCCCTATCTCCCTATCTCCCTACCTCCTCACCTCCCCAGAAATCAAATTTTAGGGTCTTAACGCTCGCATCCCTGCTAGATGTAGGGGGGATTCAAATCATTCTTTTTGGGGTGTCGAATGGCGAGTTAAATCCAGTTTGGCTTGTAATTCAGCTTTAATGCGGTTGAGGATAGACGTCTCATCCAAAGAAGCAAGAATCCGTTTAACGACAGCTTTTGGCGCATCATCGCCCCAAGACGCACCATTAGCAAGGTAAGTTTTTGTGACCTGTCCAATCCCATAGGAAGAAACCCCAGCAACACCCGCTTGTGTAATCGCCACCGACATATAAGGAATTAACGTAGCCCCTCCCGTCATCGGTGCGGTCACTCCTAATAATCCTTTTAAAGAACTTAAACCCAAATTCGCCACTAATTCACTCGCCGTAATTCCACCCATACCAATCGCGATTTTTTGTAATAAATCAATAGCACCTTGTTGGGTCATAGAAATTCCATATAATTTAGATAAAGTCAGGATCATACTAATATCAATAATCCCCCCACTTACTAAGTCAATAACCGTCATTGGGTTTAAGGCAATCGCGACGGCTTTGGTCATCACTCCATTCCAAATCACCCGATTAGCACTTTGTTCTCTAATCTCCATCTTTCGCTGTACTAACTGTTCGTTAATATCTCCAGCGTAGAGCATTGTATTGAGTGCCACTAATGATTTTCCTTCCCGATCTAAAATTTCAAGAATTTTGAGTTTGAGGTTTTCAACTTGAGGTTCAGAGCGAGTTAATTGAGGTTGAATACTCCCATCAGGACGACGAACTGCGGTCGCGATTAACGGAGATGCCGCAGCCATGACAATTTCATCAGGAGACAACAATTCTTTGACTCGATCATCTCGAATTTTATGATAAATTGCCATACGGTCTGCTTCAGGATATTGATCAACTTTATTAAACACCAATAACATCGGTTTTCCGGCTTCACGCAGTTGAGATAACGCCTCATATTCAACTTGAGTAATATCTCCCGCAATCACAAATAAAAGTAAATCTGCCCGTTGTGCGACTTGATGTGCAATTTTTTCTCGGGTTTTTCCATCAACTTCATCAATTCCCGGAGTGTCTATTAATTCAACTTGAGAAATGCGATAGGAAACCACATCATTTCCCAGATCAGAAGTTTGGATAGGCGTATCAGAAACTTGCCAACTTTGGGCTTGAGTGGCTTGAGTCACACCATGAATTGGGCCTGTTTCAAAGATCTTTTGACCTAAAAGTGCATTCAAAATCGAGGACTTACCCCGTCCTACCATCCCAAACACTGCAATTTGGATGCGAGTTTGTTCGAGTTTATCCATCATCGTTTCTAACCCGTGTATTTCCGTTTCGAGTCCAGCTCGTTCCTCGGGGGTTAAATCTAGATGGCCAATAATTTCACGCATGACCTCTTGAGCATCCCGCAGGTTTAACTCTGCTTGAATGTCGGTGAAGTTTAAAATTGTATTGTTAAGTTCGTCGTCTAGGTTCATCTGATTCCTTTCAACTCCCCGCAGTGGGTTCTTTCTCTGCGCTCTCACCCTATCGTATCTTTATAATCTGCTCAAATTTTGATCTTAAGGAACGGATATCCAGTCGGAAAACTGACTTGACACTCTCCAGGATAACGGATAATGAAATTATTCCTCAACTTCTGTTGATTTTAACTGATGTTGAGTGCTTGTTGAGTGTTTTTATTGATGATCTAGTGAATTTTTTAAAGCTCAAATGACTCCTATCATTCGCTTTTCTCAACCCTCAGACATTGTTCAGCTAACTGAAATTTATAATTATTATATTCTCAATACGGCGATTACTTTTGATCTCAAACTGTTTACGGTAGAACGTCGCCGGGAAGAATGGTTTGAACATTATTCTTCTACAGGTCGTTATCAGTTGTTTGTCGCTGAAGTTGAAGATCAAGTCGTTGGCTATGCAAGTAGTAGTTGTTTTCGAGCTAAAGCAGCGTATGAAACGTCTATAGAAACCAGTGTTTATATTCATCCCAAAACCATCAAAAAAGGAATCGGAAGTTTACTTTATTCGGCTCTATTTGAATCTTTGAAAACTGAGGATGTGCATCGCGCCTATGCGGGAATTACGTTGCCAAATTCAGCCTCTATTGCGCTACATCAAAAGTTTGGGTTTCAGAGTGTTGGCGTTCATCGAGAGGTGGGTCGTAAGTTTGATCGATATTGGGATGTAGAGTGGTTTGAGAAGTGTTTACCCTCTTAATTTAGGTTGAGAGTCTAGTCGGAAGAGTCATTAGCTTCGGGTCAATGGCTTGCTGTCTGAGTAAACCACATACAACTGTATACATTGATTTTCAGGGATTTGACCGAGTTGGCTGCACCACAAACTCCCAAAAAATAATAAAGTTTTGTAACTTCTTCCAGAATTCCCGTAAAAACCGCCAACCCCATCTGATAGAGGAAGTGAACGGTTTAACCGTTACTAGCTGTTCGAGGGTTTAAAACTCGATCAAAGCGAATATTGTCAGCACCGTTCTTGTTTTCAATGCTAGTCCCATTGCTTGCGAGAATTGCTGACGATCAATGAGAAACAAACAAACGAAAGGTCAAGCTTAAAATTCTGCTTGCTCGGGGGATTTTTTGTGCAAATTTCCCGACTGAAATCAACCGACATCTACCCAATAGGAGTATCACGATGGCCAAGCTCAATATTAATCAACTCACCGATAATTTTAATGATGACACCAATCCTCAAGTGGCAGCCGATTACGGTGATGTTGTTTGGGAATCTGAGGTTTTCGGTAATCTTAATCTCGGTTATTACAATGGCATTACAGAGGAAATAACAACCATTGCTTCAACTTTCAATGATGAATCCAACCCTCAAATTTCTGACGGTGGTGACGTTGTTTATGAGTGGGAATATGGCATTGGTGATATTGATGTCCGTTTGTATGATGTAAATACTGATACGACAACATTGCTTCCGATTGGCATAGCACGGGATGAAACCAATCCTCAAATTTCAGGGAATCTTATTGCCTATGAATACGAGTTTACTTCCTCTGATACAGACATCTATTTATATAATGAGTTTACCAACACAAACACTCCCATCGCAGAGACGGCTTTTAATGAAATTAATCCCCAAATTGCAGGTAATTTCGTTGTTTATGAACGAGAAAATAGTAATTCTAACACCGATCTTTACCTCTATAATGACTTAACGGGAATCGAAATTCCAGTTGCAACCAACTTTATACGCAATGAAACCAATGCCCAAGTTTCTGAATTTGGAGATGTTGTTTATGAGTATGAGTTTAGTAGCACGGATACAGATATTTATCTCCGTGATTTCTCTACCGGAAATACTTTTACCTTAGCCAGTAGTGGTTTTGATGAAATCAATCCTCAAATAGCAGGAAACTATGTCACCTGGCAAGCCTGGGATGGCAATGACTGGGAGATCTATCTCCATGATCGACTCACAGGCGCGATCACTCCACTCACCAATAATTCTCAAGATGACATTAATCCCCAAGTTTCTGATTTAGGTTTTGTCGTCTGGGAACATGAATATGATTCCTCAGATACAGATATTCTTCTGTATGATGGTTCAACTGTTTATGATGGTTCAACGGTTCAAACTTTGGTTAACAGTACCAATGATGAAGTTAACCCTCAAATTGCAGGTAATTATGTCACTTGGGAAGCTTGGGATGGAAATGACTGGGAAATTTACACGGCAAGCATATTTCCTGATGTCTAAACCCCCAGTTTGGGGCATTATACGGCAGAAAATATTCAGGAGAAAAGCCGAATTAATCATTTCATCTCATTCCGGTTTTTATTGATAATATTACCTCATTTTCTCAATTCTTTAACTGAATCGAAGATGAGGTTTAATTGGATAAATCTATCGAATGAGAGCGAATTTATAATTGGATTCAAGAGAGAATTTAATCTCTAACTTCCTCAATTCTAGCAGAAGATCAATTCGGACTTTAATCTCCATATAACTGACCAGAAAACCCATCTTAATAGCTGAATATGGAACCCGAAACTCGCATAGAAATCCAACCGGAATTCCCATCCACTCAAGAGGAAACGCCTCTACCCGAACCTCAAACTCCCGAGACTCCCCCATCGAAAAATGAAGTGGATGTAGATCTACCACAAGAAACCGATGAAGCTGAAGTCGATCCTCCTGAAAAAGCCGATATTGATTTCTCTCAAGAAGAATCCCGACCTCCATCAGAAGATCCGCAACCTTCTGAACCCGAGTCCGAATCTGATGTCAATTCAGACGAGGAATCTCCTTCCGAAATAGAACCTTCTTCAGAATCAGATATGGAACCCGAAACTCGCATAGAAATCCAACCGGAATCCCCATCCACTCAAGAGGAAACGCCTCTACCCGAACCTCAAACTCCCGAGACTCCCCCATCGAAAAATGAAGTGGATTTAGACCCACAAGAAGAAACCGATGAAACTGAAGTCGAACCTCCTCCAAAAGCCGATATTGATCCCACTGAGGAAGAATCCCGACCTCCATCGGAAGATCCGCCGGAAGATCCCCAACCCTCTGAACCCTCAAATTCAGATGAGGGTTCAGACTCAAATCAGGAATCTGAAACTCGTACAGAAGTTGAACCGGAATCTCCCAGTCAAGAGAACGCAGCTTTACCCGAACCTCAAACTCCCGAGACTCCCCCATCGAAAAATGAAGCCGATTTAGACCCACAAGAAGAAACCGATGAAACTGAAGTCGATCCTCCTCCAAAAGCTGAGATCGACGATCCGATTACGGATGACAGACCTTCCGTTGAAACGCCTGAGAATGAACAAGAACCGGATTCTCAACCCGACCCGGATGTAGACCCGCCTTCGACTCCAGACAATTCCTCTGGTGAGGATATACCTGTTGTTGATCCTCCATCAAATGATGAATTTCCACCGACCACCGAAGAGGAGTCTTCATCCGGGACAGAATCCAATGATCCGACCACCGGAGATGAATCTCCATCGGGGACAGGATTAGATGATCCCACCCCAACAGAACCTGTTCTCACACCCGAACCTGAGTTTGAACCGACTCCTCCAGATATATCCGGTTTCACAGTTTTGACCATTAATGGTACCGATCTCAGCGATAATCTTCTCGGTAGTGACAATGACAGTGAAATTTTTAGAGGATTTTCTGGAGACGATATTATCTTTGGTTTCGCTCAACCAGATAACTTTTTTGGAGGTGAGGGTAATGACTTGATGTTTGGAAATCAAAATGAGGATTTCCTAGAAGGAAACGAAGGAAACGATACCGTATTTGGCGGTAAACAAAATGACACATTACTCGGTCATGCAGGTGAAGATAGTCTATTTGGCGATCAAGATGATGACCTCCTCTATGGTGGAGAAAATGCAGACTGGCTCAATGGTAATTTAGGAAATGACACCATTAAAGGAGGAGACGGTGATGATTTAGCCTACGGAGGACAAGGTAATGATGTTCTCGAAGGTGAAGCGGGAAATGACTTTGTTAGTGGAGATAATGGAGATGATATTTTGATTGGTGCCGATCCCAATATAACTGATGCCGGACAGAACGAAATTGATACTTTAGTAGGGGGAACAGGAGCGGATACATTTGTTCTGGGTGATGAGATTCAAGTTTATTATGAAGATGGCGATCTCAATAACCTCGGTTTAGAAGATTACGCTATAGTTCAAGATTTCGACAGCACTCAAGATATTATTCAACTCGCAGGAAATGCGGAAGATTATCGACTGGATGTTCAACCCGAGGGTTTACCTCAAGGAACTGCACTCTATCATACTGTTGGGGGTCAAGATGAACTGATTGCGATTATTCAGGGAACATCTTTCCCTGTTGTGCTTGAAGAAGATTACTTTACGTTTGTTTAATTCCGTTTTAGAAATTGACGATGTGAAGCGGACAGGTTATCTGAAATTAAACAAAAAACAAAAATGGTTTAACCTGTCCAACTCGAATATGAAATCCAACTTAAAAAGGGTCTTGCAAAAGCTGCAAAACCCGATCAAAGTGAGGCATTTTAAAGATGATTTAATGAAATCTAATAAGAATTATTATAGCCTTCTCGTCGCTGTTTGCCGTTATTGTAACGGGGTTTAGCTTTATTAATATAAAATACGCGGATCACCGATGCTACAAATCTTTCTCCCCACCTCCTTACCTCCCTACCTCCCTACCTCCCTACCGATCATTTTGAGGGTTTGTATGAATGCTCATTAACGAATAAACGAAAGGTCAACTCGTCCAAAATTAGTGGTTAAAGCGATATTCAAGTTTTCCAGAACTTTAATTAACCATTGCACTCCTTCTTGGGTTGTGGATTCGTAATGGTTAAAAAGAATAGAAAGTCGCTTTTCTAGATAGGGTTTAACTTTGCGACAAACTAGAATAATTTTCAACAGTAAACCCACTGTAAAGGTTGGCCCCACATTGGCAATTAAGTCAATGAAGACAAAGTGATTAGGTTTTTGAGGACTCTCAACAATGAGAAAGTTTAACATTTGACTACAGGTTCTCAGGAGCAAAAACTCACTAAAAGGTTCATCATCACTCTGAGGAATAATCAGTTCTAATTGCTTGTAGAGTTTATCACTAAATTGACATTTGCTGTACGAAGAACCAAAGGATTTAGGGTTGAGATACTCATAAAAATCATCTTTGAAATCTCGAAAGCTTGGTGTAAAACTGGAGTGAGTGATAAAGCGTTGAGCCATGTCGCGATAAGTATCTGCTCCTTCTACTTTTCCCACAAATTGTTTTAAAGCACCAAAAAGTTCTCGATTACTTAAGAGGGTTGGGTTATCGATAGGAGATTTAATCTTTTTCGCTGCTTCTCTAGACACTCGTGCAACTTCTGCTCGTCGCCATTGATGTGCTGAATATTGGGATAAATCGAGTTCAAATTTCCGCTGCTTTTGAGCTTGAATATTCCGAATCATTTGCTGATGTTCATAGGAACTATAATCACTGAGCAAACAATGGGTATATAAATAGGGATAGCGAGGAATTAGGGTTCTTAAGGGTTGGGTTGAAAGAGGACGAGAATGACGCCCTGAAGACTGACACAGCACTTCTGCAAATCGTTTTAAGGCTAAGAATTGTTCACTTTTAACAAACTTTTGGGTCAGTTCGTTTAATCGTCTTAAACGTCTTGAGTAAGTGTAGCTACTGAGTGTTTTTTCTGCGACCTGATCAAAGAGTTTCAGTAACTCATTAATGGCTTCTTTTCGATTAGACAGAAGTGTATGCCAACGATTGATTAAAATATAGCAGCAGCGATTGAGAATGAAGTTAAAATCTTCATCGACTTGCTTAGTATTTAATATTTTCTCTAAAGCCTGAGCAATATGGCGATCTGGATATCCAGAACCCTCTATGAATAATAATCGAATTCGTTCGATTAGTTCCGAAGAACTTTCAACTTCAACTCGTTCAAGTAAGTGGTCATAGAGTTGCTGTTCTTCCGGAGAAATTAACCGACTGTAACTGCTGACTGACTGTTTGTTCATTTGAGATCACAAATCCACCCTAAATCATATTCTTTCAGAAAATGGGCTGATTAAACTTTAAAAAAACCACAAAAATTTTGTGAGAAGGACATCTCACTCCAAATCATGTTTACCCCAGGTTAAAACTTTACGACAGACAATAGGATAGAACAACAGTCCAGCTTCACTACAATTTTGAGACAAAAGTAGTACAAACTAGACTCTCCAATTGTTCAACTGTTGTCTCGCTCCCAAACACCTATAAGTTACTCTAATCAATGCACGAGAAATAAGATAAGTTCGCTTCAGATTCTATCAAGATGCCTAAACTCTGAAATAATAATGGCAACTTTACCGTTAAGCTCTAAATGTTTCCAGGATGTTCAGCCCTATTACATTAACCCAACTCTCTCAAATTGTAGCGGAACAGTTACCTCCGCAGTGTGACACCCCCCAAGACGCTCAAGTGATCGCTATCACGACGGATACTCGTACCCTTCAACCCGGAGAAGCTTTTCTGGCTTTAAGAGGTGAACGGTTTGATGGTCATCATTTTGTTGAACAGGCGATCGCTCAGGGCGCAGTCTGTGCCATTGTAGACGCAGATTTTACGACTGACAATCCGAATTTACCCTTACTCACTGTTGAGGATACTCTAGTCGCTTATCAGACCATCGCTCGTTGGTGGCGAGAACAATTCACCATCCCCATTATTGGGGTTACGGGTTCGGTGGGGAAAACAACAACTAAAGAATTGATTGCTGCGGTTCTCGCGACTCAAGGAAACGTTCACAAAACTCAAGCCAATTATAATAATGAAATTGGAGTTCCGAAAACGCTCTTACAATTGACCTCTAATCACAACTATGCTGTGATTGAAATGGCTATGCGAGCGAAAGGAGAAATCGCTTTATTAACTCAAATTGCTCGCCCCACAATTGGCTTAATTACCAATGTCGGAACAGCTCATATCGGACGACTCGGTTCAGAACAGGCGATCGCTGAAGCTAAATGTGAATTACTGGCTGAAATGCCTCAAAATAGCGTTGCCGTTCTCAACTATGATAACCGCCGTTTGATGGATACAGCCGCTACAGTTTGGTCTGGAGAAACCCTTACCTATGGTTTAGAAGGGGGAGACTTACAAGGTGAATTAATCGACACTCACACCCTTCGGGTTGAAGGTTTAGATTTACCTTTACCCTTACCAGGATATCACAATGCGTCGAATTTTTTAGCGGCTTTAGCGGTTTTAAAAATTATTCAAGGTCCAGGTTTAACACCTACCCAACTCTATACCCCTTTACAGACGGGCTTATCGGTTCAATTACCAGCAGGACGATCTAAATGTTACGAGCTTTCTAATGATATTGTGATTTTAGATGAAACTTACAATGCTGGATTAGAATCAATGATTGCTGCTTTAAAGTTGTTGAGGGAAACTCTGGGTCGGCGTCATATTGCGGTTTTAGGAACAATGAAAGAACTCGGAGAGCGATCGCTAGAATTTCATCAAAAAGTTGGCAAAACGGCTCAAGAGCTTAATTTGGATGCACTGTTTATTTTAGCAGATGCGGAAGAAGCGCGAGCGATGGCAACGGGGGCGAAAGGTTTATCGGTTGTTGAAGTTGGCAAAATGGACGTTGAGAATATTCACAATCAAATTGCCGAACAATTAATTGAATTTATCCAACCGGGAGATCGTATTTTATTTAAAGCGTCTCATTCGGTTGAACTCAATCGGGTTGTGGAAAAAGTGCGAGAAACTCTCGAATCAAGTTGAAACTTCTAGGGAAGCTGGAGTTTACAGAAACTTTACATATAGTAAAACATAACTCTCTTTTAACTGAAGCTCTCAATGATTTAAGCTTGTTACCAGATATTAATCTTATCCCCTTAGATATGTTTTCTTTGTACACTCAAATGTTCAACAATCCCGAACAATTTGGTTTTACAACAGTAACAGAAGCTTGTCTGAGTCCCGATGCTTCCCTCTTTCCCAATCTCACTCCTCCTCAAAGCGTTTCCTTTACGATTTGCGATCAACCGGATAAATATGTATTTTGGGATGGTATTCATCCAACCACCGCTTCTCATGCTGTTTTAGCAGAATTTGCTTTAGCTCAATTACATGAACCTGAGTCTGTTCCTGAACCGAGAAATTGGGTCGCTTTAACAATTTTATCCTTGGGTGGATTGTTGTACAAAACTTTAAATTCATCCAAAAAAAATATTATGTCTAGCTCTACTGTAGACACTTATTTATCGAAGTTTTAATCTCGGAATTTAATCAGATTGAGTGGAGTTAGAGGGAGGCCCGTCGAGTTGATCGATGTATTCGCGCCAATACTTAATTTTGTCATTTTCTAGGGTAAAAATAATCGCATCTTCTGCATAGGAAGGTTCCCCTGTTTCACGGTTAATCTCACTCCAACTCCATTCTACAGCACCTTGATCACCATTTTCAATAATCCGATTAATTTCAATATTAACCACAGAATTTGAGACAAAAAAATCTTGAGCTGCTTGTTTAATTTGTTGTTTTCCTTGCAAACGAGAAGATGAAACAATAAACAGAGAATCTTCTGCAAAATCAGCAATAATTTGGTCAACATCACCCGTTAACCAAGCTTCAGCTTGTCTGTTTACTAATTGTTGAATTGGAGAAGAACTTGACATTAATTGATGTTGAGTAACTAAATTAAACGCGGTCTGATTAACCGCAGAAAAAAGGAGTGGTTCAGCCCGAATAGAACTTAATCCAACTCCCCAAAAAACCAGGATTGAAATGATTAAAACAATAAGCCGCATGATTGATCGTTATCCTGTCTTTATAGTCATTGACCTGATTTTTTCCCAGGTAGAGGCGCAACAGTTGCGCCCAAAATTCAATAAAAGATAATTGATTTATTCCATCGGTTTTAAGCCTCGCAATAAACCAAACTTAATCAATCCTCGTTCATAGCCCTGACTCATCAACCCTAAAGATAAAGCCGCTTCAATCGTTGTCCAACCCGACGATAATAAACCCAGAATCGATTTTAAATTAAAAGCCGAATCAATGACAATATTCCAAAACGGTGCAACTGCTTTTGACCAGTCTGCGGTTTGAATAGAATCAAAGCCAGTTTTGATCGCAATTGCCTCATATTCCGGTAAAGAAATCACATAAGGTAAAGCATAAACGCGATAAATTTCCGCTAAATGTTTACGTTCATCATCGGTGAGTTCAGGAGCCGTTGGCCAGACTGGACGATGACACCAAGTTGCCATCAAAAATAATCCACCAGGCTTTAAAACTCGATAGCATTCCTGTAAAAACTGAATTTTATTGGGCATATGTTCGCCGCTTTCAAGTGACCAAACTAAATCAAAGGAATCATCCTCAAACGGCATTTCTAAGGCATTGGCGACGCGAAAATTAACGTTTTGACTCAACTGGGCGGCTTGGGCGCGTTCAATAGCCCGGTTCGCCTGGACGGGGCTGAGAGTAATCCCTGTGGCTTGGGCTTGGAACTTTTCAGCCAGGTATAAAGTGCTACCCCCAATCCCACAACCAATATCTAAAATTTGGGAAAACTTCGATTTTTCCGCAAGGGATTGACCCTCTGGGCTTTCCATTCCCCAGGCGAGAAATTCCTCAATCAAATCAATTTGGGCTTGACGTCGCTCTTTTTTCAGGTTTCCTTCCGGGCCATAATAGCCATGGTGCATATGTTCGCCCCAAACCTCCTCCCACAGAGTCGAGGAAGCATCGTAGAATTGTTGAATCTGTTGATAAAGTGTTGAGGTCATCGCCCAAGGTATATGTTTTACTGAAAGTCTATTATCAGCCTATTGGTGGTTGCTTGTTCGTCTTGCAACCCCAAATAATCGTGATAATGAAGCATGATTGCACAAAAGTCCTCACAGGGCGAGCGAAATTGACTTGTTAAAATCCTCCAGGGAGTCACAGATTACTCCGTCAGACAACAACAGAGACAGCACGAACTGTTGGTCATCGGTACACCGTTTTGAAAAGGAGCAGCGACCCCGTCGAGGTCTCCAACTCCTGCGGAGACGCTTCGCGAACGACTTGGGAACGCGCTGCGCTGCTGTGACCATTGGTCAATCTAAACTCTAAATTCTAGAACTGAAAATCGAATGACTATATCGAGAACAATTTGCTTAGGCTTCTTGACTGTAATTGCAGCCGGAACCGTCTTGCTGTTGATGCCATTTTCCTTGGGTGAGGAAGCACTTGTACACAGCCCAATTACCACATTTATCACGGCTTTATTTACGGCAACATCAGCGGTTTGTGTTACAGGTCTATCGGTTGTAAATGTGGGAGAATATTATTCTTTTTGGGGACAGTTGGTTTTGATTTTGTTAGTCGAAGTGGGTGCTTTGGGTTACATGACCGCCACGACAATTTTGTTGTTGATTATTGGGCGAAAATTTGGCTTAAGAGATAAACTTGCTTTGCAACAAACTTTAGACACAACCGGATTAGGAGGAGTGGTTTCTCTCGTTAAATCTGTAATTGCTACCATGATTTTATTTCAGTTAACGGGGGTTTTCCTATTATTAACGGTTTTTGTGCCAGACTACGGATTTAATCAAGGACTATGGCTCTCTATTTTTCATAGCATTAATGGATTTAATAATGCTGGATTTAGTTTATTTGCCGATAGTTTAGTCCGATATATGACCTCTCCGATGTTGAATCTCACACTCACGACTCTGATTATCTTTGGCGGTTTAGGATATCAGGTGATTATTGAGTTATATTTGGGGATACGAGAACGTTTATCCCGAAATATAACTCACCGAGAGCTTTCCCTTCACTTTAAAATTGTGACCAGTACCACATTTTTTCTATTGATTTTAGGAACAATTTTGATTTTTAGTGTAGAATTTAATAATCCTAATACACTTGAACCCCTAACTTTATCTGAGAAAATTATGGCTGCTTGGTTTCAGTCTGTGACCAGTCGGACGGCAGGTTTTAACACTATTAATACAGGAGGAATGACAGCCGCAGGATTATTTATAACTGTAATTTTAATGTTTGTTGGTGCGAGTCCAGGAAGTACCGGAGGTGGAATTAAAACCACCACAGCTAGAGTGTTACTCCAATGTACAAAAGCAACATTGCAAGGTCGCGACGAAGTGCTATGCTACCAACGTCAAATTCCAGCAACTTTAATTTTGAAAGCTGTTTCTGTTGTAGTAGGTTCAAGTCTAGTGGTTTTATTCTCAACTCTTTTCGTCAGTTTATTACAATCAAATTTAGATTTTTCTGAAGTCTTTTTTGAGATTGTTTCTGCATTTGCTACGGTAGGATTATCAACCGGAATTACTGGACTGTTATCACCTCTCTCTCAATTAGTTGTCATTGCCACCATGTATATTGGTCGAGTGGGTGTATTGTTATTAATGCTAGCTATCGTGGGAGATCCTAAACCCACTTCTATTGACTATCCCGAGGAAAATCTTTTAGTAGGTTAAAATAATGAGTTTATCATCCTTAAACTTTTTACGAAATTTTCGCACTGAAAAACAGCAATTTGCAATCATTGGAATGGGTCGTTTTGGTCGGGCTGTTGCTTTAACACTTCATAATGCAGGGTATGAAGTTTTAGCCGTTGATCGCGATGAAAAAAGAGTCAGTCAAGCTTTAAGTAATCGGATCGCTGCCCATGCCATTCAACTCGATTCTACTGAACTTAGTGCCTTGAAAGAAGCGGGAATTCTTGAGTTTAATACCGTGATTGTAGCGATTGGAAATTATTTGGCAGAAAGTGTAACCACCACGCTCACACTTAAAGAAGCAGGGATCGATTTTGTCGTCGCTAAAGCGTCCTCAGAAACTCACATGAAAATCCTCAAAAAAGTGGGAGCCGATCATGTCGTTTTTCCTGAACGAGAAATGGGATGTGAACTCGCGCGGCTATTAACAAAACCCCGAATTTTAGACCAGTTTGAACTCGATTCAAAGTATAGTATTGTGGAAATGGTTGTTCCTAAAGAATTTGATGGGAAAACAATTGCTGAGTTAGAATTACGAAGTAAATATGGTTTAACCTTGCTTGTGATTCGGGATGATAAAGATAAATTAGAAATAAATCCCCTTCCCAATCGACGCTTAAAAAAAGAAACCGTAATTGTGGTACTCGGCTCCAATGATGATATTAATCGCTTAATTAACAAAACCTAACAATCACCTGGGGGAATAAAGTCGAAAAAGTTCTCAACTGAAATTGAAAGGGTTAATTTTTCGACTTCCAGCCAATTAAGTTTGCTCTGAATAAAGAGATTGATAACATTCATCAGACATCTCAAAATTTGCAGTCACATTCTGAATATCATCGAGATCATCTAAAGCATCCATTAATTTGATCAACGATTCTGCTTGATCTTGATCATTAATTTCAATCGTGTTATTCGGAATCCAGCGTAACTCAGCCTGAACAATGTTAAATCCTTTCTCCTGTAAAACTTGATTGAGAGTTTCTAAATTTTTCGTGTCTGTAAACACCTCCGCCCCATCTGTATCATCAACTGGGGTTAACTCATAAAATTCTGCTTCTCCCTCAACGGAGGCTTCGAGTAATTTTTCTTCATCAATTGGCCCGGCTAAAGTGACAACGCCCTTTTGCTCAAACATCCAACTCACACAACCCGTTTCCCCCAAGTTCCCCCCATTTTTATTAAAAGCAGTCCGCAGATCAGCGGCGGTACGATTGCGGTTATCGGTAAGTCCTTCAATTAAAATCGCCACACCTCCAGTTCCATAGCCTTCGTAGCGAATAGCCTCCCATTCGGAACCATCCGCTTCAAAAGTACCTGTCCCCTTCGCGATCGCCCGATCAATATTGTCGTTAGGAATTCCGGCCGCTTTCGCCTTCTCGATCGCAGTTCTCAGTTGAAAATTAGCCCCCGGATCAGCGCCACCTGTGCGAGCCGCAACAATGATCTCCCGTGAGACTTTCGTAAAAACTTTACCTTTTACCGCATCAACTCGGGCTTTTTGGCGTTTGATATTCGCCCACTTACTATGTCCAGCCATACCCTCAGACAAACACAGCAACTTATTATTTTAATATGAAATCGAAAAAATACGCTACAGAAGTGATCAGAAGTCATCAGAAGTCAGAAGTCAAGAGATCCCGCTCCCTGTCTTCCCATCTCCCCCGTCACCCTATCAATCACTTTTAACCAGCACATAAGGAATTCTAATGATAAATTCAGTACCTCGGTCTATATCAGAAAAACACTCCAACTGACCTCCATGTTGCTCAACCACTAAATGATAAGCAATCGATAAACCTAAACGAGTTTCTTGGTCATTTTTAACATTCAATAACGGTTGAAAAACCTGGCGACATTCTTCAGTTGTCATCCCCGGACTATTATCAGAAATCGAAATTGAAATCAGATCATCTTCTAAGCATTGAGTACGAACTCGAATCAGGGGACGTTTGATCACCTGTCCTCGAAGTATAGCCGTTTCTATCCGTTCAATACCAAAGGTAATTAAATTTAGAAAGACTTGATTCAACTGACTCGCGTAACACTGAACTCGGGGTAAATCACCATACTCTTTAACCAATTCAATACTCGAACGTCCGCCTTTCGCTTGTAGGCGATTTTGTAAAATCATTAAAGCACTGTTGAGTCCTTCATGGAGATCAACAGTTTTCACTTGTGCTTCATTGACATGAGTAAATAAACGCAGCGATCGCACCACATCTCGAATGCGTTCTGCCCCTAATTTCATTGATTCCAACAACTGAGGTAAATCTTGCTTAATAAAGCTCAGATCCATCTCCTCTAAAATTTCTTCAATCTCTGCTGTAGGCTGCGGATAATTTTGTTGATAAAGTTCCAATAAACCCATCACTTCTTGTAGATAGTTCTGAGCATGAGACAAATTCCCAAAAATAAAGTTAACCGGATTATTCACCTCATGGGCAACTCCCGCCACTAACTGACTCAAAGATAACATTTTCTCCGTTTGAACCAGTTGAGCTTGAGTTCGCTGTAACTGTGCTAATGCTTCTTCTAACTCAACTCGGCGACGGGCTTCTCGTTCCTCACTTTGGCGTAGTGCTACCTCCATTTGCTGACGTTGGGTAATATCTAACCCGACAAAAACAGCCGCTTTTCCCCGTTGATACTTTTGAGCAACAATCAGATAAGTTCGGGGTAAATCTTGAACATTGGCGGTGATTTCTTTAGAATCAACCCATTTGTGATTCGCAAAGAATTGATAAACAAATTGATTGAATTCGGGGCTTGTTTGTAAAAAACCCACTTCTCGACCAATAAATTCTTCTGCCGGAAAATTATAAGCTTGAGCGAGATGTTTATTCACCCCTAAGTAACGTAAATCTGAACTAATCCAAGAGACTAATCCCGGGACGGCATTTAAAACAGCTTCCAGTTGATCTCGCGAAGCAGTAATGGCTGAATGAGCGGCTTTATGATTGCCAATATCACGAACTAACCAACAAATTAAGGGTAAATTTTCTAAATTTTTAAGATGACTATTTTCTGCCGAAGATTGAGTGTCTAAATAACTAGCACTCACTTCTACAGAGATGATGTTGCCGTTTGTTTTCTGATGACAAGACTGGAAACGTATATTTCCTTTTTTCTGAATTTTATTGTAGTATTCTTGCCAGACGACTGCGGAGAGATCGGGATCAATCTCGTGTATGTTGAGTTGTAAAAGTTCGGCTTCAGAGTAACCTAGTAAATCACAAGTTGCCGGATTTGCATAACAAACTTGACCCTCGGAGGTCAGACAATAAATGGCATCACCCGCTTGATGAATAGCCAGTTGAGCTTGTTGTTGTTCCCGTTCTATTTGTTTGTGTTTGCTCAGATCTTCGAGATGAACAATCAAACCGCCAATATTTCCCTGATCGGTTAGCCAAGATTGAACATTAAATTTTACCCATCGACTGGCTTGTTCTGGTAATGAGATCAAACATTCTATTTCCCACTGTTTGAGGTTTCCGGCTAAACAATTCTGAACATTTTTGTTCCAGATATCCGGTAAATGGGAAAAGAGTTCATCGTCACAGTATCCGACTAAATTGATACCCTCTTGACCAAAATGGGTTTGCCACTGTTTAGACACGACAACATATCGCATCTGCCGATCTAACATGGCGACAGCTGTGGGCATATATTCTATGAATTTACCATAATTGCTTTGTTGGGAGGATGAGGGTTCAAGAGAGGACTGTGAGATTGGGGAATCGTGGTTAGTGGGGTTTGCCTTGTTTTTTGGAGTCATGGGTGGAGGCCTCATGTCTGAAATGATTGGATATTTCTCGTAAGAATTGGGACTGATTGAGGGATACATGATCGATTACAGGGTGATTTATAGTGTTTTCGGAATGTTTGTCATGGGCAAACGCCCCCTCTAGTTGAGGGGTGTTACCCCCTATTGTAGAATTTAATACTTTGATTAGTCTATATATATTTCGTAATTTGTTGGGATTTTTAATAAAAATCTTGCAAAAATTTGTAACAAACAGTATGGATACTCGATTGTACGGAGAACAAAAAGGGTAAAATTTTTAACATTATAAACACCTGCAAATTTTTTCCGGATACGTCTGATTTCCAAATACAACCGCTTGATCGTGGGTCTAAACGGGAAATTTGAGCTCACAGTGTTCCGTTTTTATGTGGACACAGCATCGGTTGATATCTACAACTATACTCGGAGTTTTCAGAAAGTTTGGAGTTTTCTATAATTAAAGCTTGACTTTCTCTGAACACACTTTTCAGCTTAACAATTATTATTAGTATGGCAGTTGATCAAGTCCGATTCATTAATCAAGCCCAAAATCTTGATCAGACAATCGCAGTACCCGATGACGAATACATCCTCGATATTGCAGAGGATATCGGTATTCGTTTACCTTCAGGATGTAAAATCGGAAACTGTTCAGTTTGTGTTGCTAAGTTGCTTGTCGGCCAAGTCGATCAAAGTGAACAAAACTTCTTGAGTTCGTCGGAAATCGAAGCCGGATACACCGTTACCTGTGTGGCTTACCCTCGTTCTGATTGTACACTGCAAACTCATCAAGAGCAACTTTTATATCAATCTTCTCTCTATTTCCAAGCTTCGGATCATTCATCGACTTAATCCTCCTTATTTAAGATTTAAACTTTAAACTTTCACCCAGATTATAGAACAGAAAATATTTTAACAAATCTCCAGAAGAATCTATAACTGGGGCAAAGACAAGCTGAGAACTATTTTCAATGCACCCCTCAAAAAAGAACTGAGTAGAGCCAGTAAATCTGGAATCAGGGGTTAGAGGTAGCGGAGATCAATGAAGATCAATAACCCCAAAATAGTGACAGTTGCTTGAGTCGTAATGTTAAACTCTATACAAGGAAAAACTTTATTTTTGATTTCAGGGACATTTCAAATGAACACCTCTGAAGATAGTATTTGGAGACGGAGAAAACAAAAATGGCATTAACACCGAACCCCGTGTTAGGTGCTTTAGTTGGAGATGATTCTGCTGAGTTGATAGCACTCACACCAGGGCAACTCACAGGTTTTCCTCTGGGCGTTATCGCTCTTGGAGGTAATGATACGGTCATCGGAGCCACGGATAACGAACTGATTAGTGGTAGTCAGGGAGCCGATCAACTTTCTGGAGGAGTTGGAAGTGATACACTGCTTGGTGGAACTGAAAATGATCTTTTAGACGGACAAGCTGATAACGACTTTTTACTCGGTGACTCAGGCGCCGATTTGCTTCGAGGCGGAAAAGGTGACGATCAACTCTTTGGCGGCGCAGATAACAACGATATCTTATTCGGAGACGCGGGAAATGATATCCTCGATGGTGGCTTAGGGATTGATGTCGTCACAGGTGGTGAAGGCATCGATATATTCGTACTCGCTCGTCGAGGAGTAGATGTAGATTTCTTCTCTGATTTTGAAGATGGTATCGATTTAATCCAACTGCCGACCGGAATAACCTTCAACGATTTACAAATATTACCGCGCAGTAGCAATGAAACCGTAATTGCATTTGCAGGAGAAGAAATTGCCGTTCTTGATGATATTGCGCCATCTGCCATTACACTCGCTGATTTTGTGGGCGGAGATGGGGGTAACGACGGGGGTAATGATGGGGGAAATGATGGGGGAAGTGCTCCAATTGTTCGCGATAGTGGTGTCATTGTCCGACTTGACCAACAATTTCTCTACGACCCCAAATTTGATTCAACCGTCCGCATTATGCCCCTCGGTGACTCAATTACCCGAGGTCAAGTGAGTAGAAGTGTACCCGAGGAAGTTGAAGAAGGGTATCGCCTGGGACTGTTCAATCGGCTGACTGATTTTGGCTTATCGGTGGATTTTGTCGGGAGTCAATCAAGCGGGAGTGAAAACCTTCTTGATAAAGATCATGAAGGGCATCCAGGATTTACCAGTAGAGGACTGGCTCGCGGTCAAGGAGATGAACCGGGTGTTGATCAATGGCTACCTGCGGCGAATCCCGAAGTCATTTTATTGATGGCCGGTACCAATAACTCTGGCAGCACTCCAGACCGGATGATTGAGGATTTAGATACTTTACTCGACAGAATCCTCAATCAAAATGGTTTTACGGGAGAATTGCTCGTTTCGACTATTCCCCCCATTCGCTCAGATGGTCGGTTTGAAGACCGGGTTCCCAATGTAGCACCTTATAACGCTCAGATTCCAACCCTTGTGAATAACTATGTTCAACAGGGGAAAACCGTTACTTTTGTAGATATGTTCAGCGGCCCCAATGGGTTGACCCCAGACGATATTACCGCTCCACCTGACGATAGTGGTCTTCACCCAACGGTTCAAGGGTACGATAAAATTGCTCAGTTTTGGTTTAATGAACTTCTCGGACGACTCGGTAGCGCAGAACCTCTAAGCGATGCTAATAATGCGACAGGAACCGATTTTAATGATGTGTTGGTGGGAAGTTCTACGAATAATACTATTGAAGGTCGTTTAGGTAATGATGTGATCACGGGTGGCGGTGGTGCAGATTTATTTTCCTACGGTACACCCGATAGTGGAGTTGATATTATTTCTGATTTTGATGCAACTCAAGGTGATGCTATCGGTATCGCAGTCGCCAATTTTGGGGGAGGTTTAGTTGCAGGAACTTCTTTAAGTATTACGGCTTCTCCAACCGGGACTCTTGTGGCAAGTGGCGCACCGACTCCTATGGGTAACAATGCTAACTTCCTCTACAATACTTGATCGGGAGAGTTGAGCTTTGACGTTGATGGTGCAGGCGCTCAACCGAGTGTTCAATTGGCAATACTCGCAGGCGCACCGCAATTAAGCGTTAGTCAGTTTTTGATTGCCTAGTTTCATAGAGAAAAATATCCTTGGGGCGCAACAGCAGCGCCCTACATGATTTCAGAATACTAATTTTAGTTTCAATCCCTAATAGGTATTAATGGTAATTTCTAGTTTCGGCTAAAAGCTTTGATAAAAACTGGGAGACGAGACGAATCAATGTTTCAATCCCTAATAGGTATTAATGGTAATTTCTAGGTGTTCAGAATTCCGAACGGTGTCCGGTTTTTCGGTTTCAATCCCTAATAGGTATTAATGGTAATTTCTAGTAGTTTAGAGAAAAATCCTTTTGCAACTTTCCCAGTTTCAATCCCTAATAGGTATTAATGGTAATTTCTAGACTCAGACTTAGTTCTGAGAGACTTATTCAAGAGATTAACAAAGTTTCAATCCCTAATAGGTATTAATGGTAATTTCTAGATGGCAGTAGCAGCAGTTGTTGGAGTAGATGAAAAGCAACTGTTTCAATCCCTAATAGGTATTAATGGTAATTTCTAGTTAGTTTCACTAGCTCCGTTCGGGGCCGTAAAGAGTTTCAATCCCTAATAGGTATTAATGGTAATTTCTAGTAGCTCGTTCGTTGCCTCATCTCCTGGAGATAATGTTTCAATCCCTAATAGGTATTAATGGTAATTTCTAGTTGAAATCATAGTGAGAATAGAAGGTGAAGAAGCCGATGATTCAGTTTCAATCCCTAATAGGTATTAATGGTAATTTCTAGCCGTCTTGCGTAGGGATTTATAATCATCACGTAAAACTGTTTCAATCCCTAATAGGTATTAATGGTAATTTCTAGTGGAATTTGAACTTAATTATTGTGTATTATGTACGTTAGTTTCAATCCCTAATAGGTATTAATGGTAATTTCTAGAGTCACCTTGTAGCAATTCATCAATCTGTTCCGGTGTTTCAATCCCTAATAGGTATTAATGGTAATTTCTAGCAACATTGCGCTCGACAGTACGGCAAACAGTCGAGTTTCAATCCCTAATAGGTATTAATGGTAATTTCTAGGGTAACAACAAGCTGGGAACTTCTATAGAACAATGGGGAGTTTCAATCCCTAATAGGTATTAATGGTAATTTCTAGTGGTGTAGATACTCATGTTCTGCTTCCTCTAACGTTTGCTTCGTTTCAATCCCTAATAGGTATTAATGGTAATTTCTAGTGGCAATCTTAACCCGGAAATTAGTCAGGCTGAGTTTCAATCCCTAATAGGTATTAATGGTAATTTCTAGACCCATCGGAAGTAGCCCCTTCCACCGGGGCTTATACTGCATCTAGCAGTTTCAATCCCTAATAGGTATTAATGGTAATTTCTAGTCTAGGCTAGGTTGAGAGGGTTTAACAACCTCTCGCTTGTTTCAATCCCTAATAGGTATTAATGGTAATTTCTAGAATAACAACCACAATCTCCTGGTACGTGAAACGCTATAGTTTCAATCCCTAATAGGTATTAATGGTAATTTCTAGAATTTGCCACTTTTTCAAAATGCTCACCAACCAAAGTTTCAATCCCTAATAGGTATTAATGGTAATTTCTAGTTCCGATAGCTTCATCTATAGTTATCGTTGGCTTGTTTCAATCCCTAATAGGTATTAATGGTAATTTCTAGAGACTTACCCCTCCTCCATCTTCTCCCCACTCGTTTCAATCCCTAATAGGTATTAATGGTAATTTCTAGTTTTCTCAGCAATATACTTTAGAGAGTCACTTTGGTTTCAATCCCTAATAGGTATTAATGGTAATTTCTAGTATCGGAGAAATTCATTGCGCTGTAAACCCTGGTGGATGGAGTTTCAATCCCTAATAGGTATTAATGGTAATTTCTAGAGAGAATCTCCCGTTTCTCAAGAAAATTAGTCAAGTTTCAATCCCTAATAGGTATTAATGGTAATTTCTAGTTTTAAAACCATTGACGGATAGATTTTATTTAGTTTCAATCCCTAATAGGTATTAATGGTAATTTCTAGATATTGAGCCGATAGAGTAACCTGTTCAAACCCCGTTGTTTCAATCCCTAATAGGTATTAATGGTAATTTCTAGGTGCGTTTCTTGATTTAAGCGACTCTTTCCTCTGGTTTCAATCCCTAATAGGTATTAATGGTAATTTCTAGATTTGATATTCAAGCAATCCCCCACGGGCTTAAGTTTCAATCCCTAATAGGTATTAATGGTAATTTCTAGGAAGTTCTAATTCGTCTAACAGTCCCAGAATAAGGTTTCAATCCCTAATAGGTATTAATGGTAATTTCTAGTGCTGACTAATGATGCTTTTGCTCTACTGACTTGTTTCAATCCCTAATAGGTATTAATGGTAATTTCTAGAGCGGGACTCTGAAAGGATTGATAGCGTTGAGTTTTCCAGGTGCAGTGCGCGAGACTTACAGATTTTGATCAAAACACAGAGGCTCAAGCGCGTCAAAATCTCTGTAAGCCCCATGATATAAGGTGCGCCCCCTATTGTCAAGCTCATTTTTTTCTACGCCTTGATTTACGGGTGTTTGAGGGCTTATCCGAATTCACTTCGTCTTGACACCCACCCCCTGGCGCATTTTCAGAAAGCCACTTCTCCCGTAGACGCCAAGCTTGACGACATTCTTTGCTCAAATCATCCCAAATAATTTTCTGTTCCTCAGTTTCAATCCCTAATAGGTTCTTTTGTTGTTGTTCTTCAAACTCATCAAGAATCATATTAATTCCCGGAATCACGTCCCGACTGCGATGAGTAAACCCACAGTTTGAGCAATTATAATCTTGATGGTTGGTAATGTCTTTCTGTTCTTTATTCTCGTGATGACAGACCGGACAACGCTGGCTGTAGGCTTTCCCTTTACCGGGTTTCATGCGTTTAAAATCCCGTCCCCATTCTTTTGACTTAGACTCAACCAACGAAATAAAACCGCCAATCGCCGCATCTAAAACCGACTTATTCATCCCTGCTCTTGAATTTTGAGCATTGCGTTCAAAGGAGCGATTGTCTTCAGATACTTTAGCTTTGGACTTCCCGACATTTTTCTGCAAACCATCCTCTATCCGAATTATACTATATTTTCGCGTTAACCAAGTGCTTTGTTTTTGGTTATGTGAACGTCGGCGCCGTTTTAGCTTTTCGTGCAATTTACGGATGCGTTCTGCCAATTCAATTTCTTTATTGGAAACCGAGAGGAGTTTGTCAAATAAATAACAACTTTCAACCTTTTCACAATCTCTAAAATTAAAATGCTTAAGCTGATTTAATCCCGATGTACTCAGTTCGTTATTTTTGACTAATTCGTGCAAATATTGGGGACGCTTACAGGCTTTCACTTTTTCTAAAGCTTCTTTAGCAATAGAAGGAAAGATCGTCTTGATTCGTTCTATTGAATTGTCAGGATGATTTAGCCAAAGGATAACACGTTGTAATTTTTTTGCATCCAATTCTTTTTGCAAACGAGCCAATTTTTCTTCTGACTCTCGATACCAACGAGGTTTAGTAACAGCAAATCTATCTGTAGTAATCCAGTTATCCTCTTTTAATCCCGTATCAATTCCAATCGCTCCCAATGGCTTTTTAAATAACTTATTACTGCGGTTAATATCAGCCGTTAGTTGGACGTACCAACCGCTCGGACGTTTGAGAACTTTGACAACTTTAACTCTCGGAATACTGCCGTCATTATCTCGAAACCGTTTGTCTAAGCCTTTGATTTTGACCTTTCCAAATGAGGGTAAAACTAAAATATTATCTCCTTCTAACCGACAAGCATCTTTACTTGCAGGCTTGCTAGAACCCGCATTTGGGTTAGGGTGAATAATGGTTTCAATGCGATCGCGATATCGTTTATACTTAGGTTTACCCCGTTTTAAATCCTTCTGACCTGAGCGAGATTTCAGATATTCTTGCCAACTGGTACAAAGCATAGCAAGCGTACCCGAACGAAATTTGTAGGGAACATCTAAAATCACTTTTTTAATCTCATCGGGTAAGTTGGAGTTTTCTAGAGTTTCCTTTTTTACTAAAATTCCCGCATCTTTAGTTTTTTCACTGTTGGGAAAATTCTTAATCAAAGAAGGTTGATAATCTTGTTTGGGAGGTTGAGAATACCCAACACCACCCAACCAACCTCTCGGCCATTTATCCAGTCCGCTTGATTCGGGTTTTGCCGTTGTTACAACAATTTGATCGGGATTTTTTACCCGCTTAAAAACATCTTTAGCCGTTTCACCTTTCTTGAGAGTATATTGTCTGGCTTCTGGGGCGTTACGAATTACAGGAATATCTTGAGGGGCGATCAGATTGCTATAACTCACATAATGCTTGTTTTTTAATTCCGGTAAGTAGGGGTTAGGATCAAGTGTTTCAATTAGCTTTAGACTCCAGGGGACAGGACAACAAGGGACACGGGTTTTGCTGAGTTTATCCCAGTAGGTGTATTCGTCTAGAAGTTCAAATTGTTGCAAACAAAAGTTATAAAACTTTTTCAATCCATAAGCCCAACGGTTAAACTGTTCTTGAAAATCCTTGTGGGGATAAATTTTGAATTCAAAAACTTTCACTGCCATAATAGAAAAGTTCAATCTCTAATTAGAATTCAATCGAAGCGATGAAATAAAAACAAAAAATCCAGACAACAAAACACCAGATTTATGCTAATATCACGATAACAGGTTAGGGAAGTTTCTAGGGAACCTGCAAAATACCCTATAACCCTACGCCCAGGCGATTCGCCAGCGTGAAGCCGAACCCTTAGTGCTAAGGCATAGCAGTTAGAACTGCTAAATTTCTAAATAGGTATGGAGAGGGAAAATACTCCCTCTTTAAAAATTTTACAGGATGGAAATTCAAAACGACCAACCCCCACTGCGACCTTCTTGGGACGAATATTTTCTGATGTTAGCCAAACTCGCCGCCACTCGATCTACCTGCTTGGCGTTTCCGGTTGGTGCCGTAATTGTCAAAGATCGCCAAATCGTCGCGACAGGTTACAATGGTTCTCCATCAGGTTCAGTACACTGCACCACACAAGGATATTGCTATCCGGGCTTGAGTAGCTGTGACGCCAGTTCATCCTTACCCTCACGGGCGGTTCACGCTGAAGCCAATGCGATCGCCCAAGCGGCTAAACACGGAATTAGCTGTGCGGGATCGAGTATTTATGTAACCTTAGAACCCTGTGTTTCTTGCTTGAAATTGGTTATTTCTGCTGGAATCAAAGAGGTTTATTATGAAACGACTTTTAACAAAGGTGAAAAAGCGATGGTTCGAGATTTATTTGTGAGTGAAGATTTAGTTAAACTCAAACAAATTCATCTGTCCGAAGCTATTACTCAAAAAGCCGCTAATTTCTTATTAAAACCGACTTCAATTCCTCAACTTTAAAATGTCCGATCCCAATTCTTCTCATCCCCAAACCGAACTCGATCACTGGCAATTTCACCTCAGACAAGCCAACGATAATAATATTTTCTGTCATTGTCGTCAGTGTGATGCAGAATGGGTAGATTCCTTTGAGGATGCACCCTGTCGCACTTGTGGGAGTAAAGACGTTGAACATATCGCCTGTTGGCAGTTTCCTGATGATTAAACCCATGAGACAATAAAGGTGAATTAATTTGAACACAATATTCAGGGAGTGAGATGGAGTGAGATTGGTGATTCTCGGAGGGCCAGGCGCCGGAAAAGGAACACAAGCCGAAGGGATATCTCAGCATCTCGATATCCCCTCAATATCAACGGGTGAAGTTTTACGAAATGCGATCGCCAATCAAACGAACCTGGGCCAAAAAGCACGTCCTTACGTGGAAAAAGGGGAACTGGTACCCGACGAAATCATGATCAAATTCATTCATCAACGGTTACTTCAAGCTGATGTCACTCAGGGATGGTTACTCGATGGCTATCCTCGCACTGCATTTCAAGCCGAAGAATTGGATTTTTTATTAGAAGATTTAGGACAACAATTAAACTGGGCAATTTATCTGAATGTACCCAAAGATGTGTTAGCTAATCGGACGATACACCGATCGCGATCAGATGACAAACCTTTGATTATCCGACGTCGAATCGAACTCTTTTATCAACGTACTATTCCCATATTAGAATACTACAGTCCACGCGATCGTTTACTCGATATTAATGGCAACCAACCGCCCGAACAAGTGCAACAAGAAATTATCAGTCAGTTGAGAGATTCTGCGACTTCTTCTGCTTCCAATTCTTAAAGGTTTATTCGTCTATCAATACTCATCTAGGTAACTTAACTATGGCTTGGCAACGTCTGGATAATAGACAACCCGATCAACTTCGCCCCGTTCATTTTGAACTCAATTATACTCGGTATTCATCGGCTTCTGTATTAACAAAATGTGGAAATACTCAAGTGTTGTGTAACGTGACTATTCAACCCGGAGTTCCTAAATTTTTACAAGATAGTGGACAGGGTTGGCTAACCGCAGAATACCGAATGTTACCGGGGGCGACTCAACAACGTCACTCTCGGGAATTGATGAAATTATCGGGACGAACTCAAGAAATTCAACGTTTAATTGGTCGCAGTTTACGGGCAGCGGTAGACTTAAAAGTATTAGGTGAAAAAACGGTTATTATTGATGCGGATGTGCTTCAAGCTGATGCTGGAACTCGCACGGCTTCGATCACAGGTGGGTTTGTAGCGTTAGCCAATGCGTTTAATCAGTTAGTAGACAAAGGAGAGTTAGAAAAATCACCCATTTCTCATCAAATCGCAGCAATTTCTGTAGGATTATTAGAGGGAGAACCCTATTTAGATTTAAACTACGAAGAAGATGTTGCCGCCGATGTTGATTGTAATATTGTCATGAATGATCAATTAGGAATGATTGAGTTACAAGGAACAGCAGAGGCTGAAAGTTTTACTCGTCAGCAATTGAACCAAATTATAGATTATGCAGAAATTGGGATTAAACAGTTATTAGAAGCCCAAAATCAAGCCTTGAAAAGTGACCAATAAACTATTAAGGGCGGGTTTAGATCAGAGGAAAACATATATTTTCCTGGAACTCGCCCCTACATTACTATTCACTTCTCAATACTGTTTTAGAAACAATACGGGTTTTCTTGCGATCGGCTTCCGAAAGTTCTTCACCCGATTGTAAACGAGTTGCGCTAGTTTGTAAAACGGTAGCGGCACCATTATCCCCCATTTGTAACGCTGTTTTTGCCGCCGTTTGTAACATTGTCGCCGCCCCCACGCGATCGCCTTGTTGGAGTTTTGTTTCTGCAATTTGGGTTTGTCGGTATTTCGCTAAAGCTAAAATGTGTTTTTGAACTTGAGGGTTTGGAGTCGGTTTAAACCCTTCAATTACATCTGCTTCTACCAAAATGGGTTCAGAATATAATCCTTGATTTCCTAAAGCTGGATCATCATAACGAACTTGTAATTGAGCGATTTTTTGTCTTCCTGGCGGTAATTTTCCGATATAAAGATTAGCCAGAACAATTCGTTCCATGTCTTTCATTAAATCCCCCAACCGGACAACAAATTGATCGCCTTCTTTTTGTAAGGGTAATTCAATCGTATCTGGGGAAACTTGGGCAATCGGTTTTAACTCTGCAAATCTGACTGCCGGCATCAGAGAAAAGAGTAAATAAGAATTGGTTAACCCTACAGATTGCATTCGATTAAATAGACGGCTAAACTCATCAATTGCCTGTTCTGGATATTCAATATAAGCAAGTGTTCCGCCACCTTCATCCGCGATTTTTTCTAAAATATCTTGATTCCAATCATCTCCAAAACCCAAAGAATTTAAAGTTAGGTTATAATCAGTTGCCAGCTTTGCCAACTTCAAACACCGATTATTATCTCCATGTTCATTTTCACCATCAGTCAGGAGAAAAGCTTGAGAAATCCGCTCAACTTTACCTTTCCCCAACTCCTCAATCCCCAACTTTAACCCCTCATCAATTGAGGTTCCCCCCGAAGTTCTTAACCGATTAATTTGTTTTTTAATACTTTCAGGATCAGTAATATCTTGATTGGGAATTAACACCTTAGCCCGATGATCAAACACCACAACCGAAATGCGATCGCCAGGGTTTAAACGATCAATCAGTTCACCTGCGGCTTTTTTAACCGTTTCTAACGGACTTCCACTCATCGAACCACTGTGGTCTAAAATCAGACAGAGGTTAAGGGGAACATGGCGATCAACAGAATTAGGAATCGCCGAAACCGATATAGAAAGCTGACGTTGGCTGCTTCCTTGAGTGATATCAAGATATTGATCGTTGAGAAAAGGTTCTAAACTAACGTTCATAGGAGTGAATTGGACTTGCGCTAGTATATTTAGAGCAGAATAGCCTTTGAGGAACTCAGACTCATTGGTTTAATTCTACATTAACTCTGTAGGGAGTTCCTGATATTTAGAAAATCACCTAAGCTAAGTCAGTCTTCTGTTCAAAAACTCGCTTACTTTACCTGATTTTTAATTCTTAAAGCGGGGTTTTCACAGGTTTAAGGGTACTGATCCGCTGTCCGATGAAATTTCCCTAATCACTTTTGAGATCGGAAATCCACACCTCAGCGTCATCACCGAACCGTTTAACATCAGAATTAAAAATCCTATAATCAACGAAAACCCTTGCAGAAAAGGAGTGTTAGTCGCTGGTTCCGATGAAATCGCGCGTAGCGAAGGATCACTAAAAAATGGTGTAAACTAACCCTCTACAGACTGTGCTGAACTTACGTTAGTATTTGTTTATCAGAATCGCTTTCTGGGTTCAAGCTACAATTTTTGAAGAGTTCATACAACATAAACCGTGCAAAGCCCATACTACAACGATAGCCCCGTTCGGACACCGCCCCCAGATTTGGAATCTCTCTTGTTAAAAGAGCGGATTGTTTACTTGGGATTGCCCTTGTATTCATCTGATGACATTAAACGCCAAGTCGGAATTGATGTCACCGAACTGATTATTGCTCAACTGCTGTACTTACAGTTTGACGATCCCGATAAACCGATCTACTTTTACATTAACTCAACCGGGACTTCCTGGTATGGAGGAGATGCGATTGGGTTTGAAACCGAAGCCTTTGCCATTTGCGATACGATCAGTTACATTAAACCCCCTGTTCATACCATCTGTATCGGTCAAGCTATGGGGACTGCGGCAATGATCTTGTCAGCCGGAACCAAAGGATACCGGGCGAGTTTACCTCATGCAACCCTGATTCTCAATCAAGCCAAATCTGGCGCCCGGGGTCAGGCGACTGATATTCAAATTCGCGCCAAAGAAGTCTTAGCCAATAAACAAACATTTTTGGAAATTATGGCTAAGAATACAGGTCAATCGACAGAGAGAATCGCTAAAGATACGGATCGGATGTTCTATTTGACCCCTGAAGCCGCGAAAGAATACGGTTTAATTGATCGGGTTCTGCAAAGTCGTAAAGAGTTGCCCAAACCTGCTGTCACCGTTTAATTTAAGTTAACTTTATTAGCAAGAGCGAGATCATAGTCATGCCTATTGGTGTTCCCAGTGTTCCTTACCGCCTTCCCGGTAGTCAATATGAGAGGTGGGTTGATATCTATACCCGTCTCAACCAAGAACGAATTATTTTCCTGGGTCAAGAAGTGACAGATGGGTTGGCCAATCGGATCGTTGCCTCAATGCTTTATTTGGACTCTGATGATCCCAATAAGCCGATCTATCTCTACATCAATTCTCCCGGAGGTTCAGTCACAGCTGGTATGGCGATATACGATACCATGCAATACATCAAATCTGATGTTGTGACGATTTGTGTCGGTTTAGCAGCTTCTATGGGGGCTTTTCTGCTAGCTTCGGGAACCCCTGGAAAGCGACTCGCCCTACCCCACGCCCGAATTATGATTCACCAACCGATGGGTGGAACTCGGGGTCAAGCGAGTGATATCGAAATTGAAGCCCGAGAAATTTTACGAATTCGGAGTTTGTTAAATAGTATCCTCGCTGAACGCGCCAATCAATCTATCGAAAAAATAGAGAAAGATACTGATCGCGATTATTTCTTGTCTGCTGAAGAAGCCAGAGAATATGGTTTGGTCGATCAGGTGATTGAAGAACGTGTTGTTTAAATCAATAGTCAGTTATCGTTCAGGTATCAGGTGAAATTAATGACTGATCACTGAAGTGTTGGCGGGTGGGGTTAACGATCTCAAGCAATGCGTGTTAATTAATCGACTTTGCGGCCTTACCCGCCTCTACACGACTATACAGACAGTTGACAGTGGATAATCTATTACTGTTAACTAGAGAGTTAGGGTTAACGGAGTTGATCTAAACTGAATGGATACGGCAGATTATTATCGACGATTGGGATTACGATCCGGTGCAAGTTTAGAAGCAGTGAAAGCTTCCTATCGACAACTGGCTCGACTTTATCATCCTGATGTTAATCCCGATCACTTAGCCCGAGAAAAATTTATAGCCGTCACAGAAGCTTACAAGTTTTTGCTAGATGTTGCTAGACCCGAAGCTGAAATTTTCAGTCAGTCTGAATCTCAGCAAACGGTTGTTTCTCCACCTCCTTTTCAACCTTTAAGAGTAAAGGTGACTTGCAAAGAAACTGCGGTTAAAAACAATAATAACCTATCAGAAACTGAGCAGAAAATAAAGCATAATTCTTATTTGGAATTGCAACAACTGTTGAAATACAAACGCTTTCCAAGAGCTATTGCTCTGATTGAAGGTTTAGCACAGCGAATTCCGCAAGATATCGAAGTTCGTCAATGGCAAGCGATTACCTATCAACGTTTTGGACGAGCTTTAATTAAAGAGAAAAAGTTGGAAAAAGCCAGGAGTTATCTCAAAAAAGCACTCAAAACCGACCCTCATAATCGCGCCCTTTGGACAGAAGTTGAACGAGATTTTAGACAATTAGAACGGGTTTTTTAGGGCTTAAAATTCGTCGAATATCCCGAAGATCGACATACTTTTCCATTCTAGATTGCGATCGCCAATTCTAGAGAACTAAACCAGAGACAATTCCCCAACCACTTCTAAACGTCTGTATTCATCCAAAGTCAGAAATTGATCAGACAAAGTTTCAGACTGTGTGGGTGTGATCCAGCCCATTTGCTTCAATAACTGAATTGCCACAGCATATTTAGCGCGTTTAGCCCCATCAATCACTTTAATCGCTAAACCCATCCCCTCACCAATTCGACCAATACACTGAATCCCTTCAGCACCCGATTTACTGACTAATTCCCCCTCAGTCATCCGCATCAATTCAGTATCCAAATGCCCCTCTCCCGCCACCATTTCCGGGTGATGAGTCATGGCTCGGACAATACGTTCCATATCCAGATTATCCCCAGAAGCCAACTGAGCATAGAGAGTCGCAATTTGACCGAGTTCCATATAATAAGTCGGTGCGCCGCAGTCATCTCTGGCGACAATCAATTCATCAGGGGGCATTTTCAGCATCTCAGCGACTTTAGAGAGAATCAGTTGTTGTACCGGATGCTTAGGCTGTAAATAGGTTTCTAGCGGCCAGTGACGTTGCCGACAAACCGCCAACATTCCAGCGTGTTTCCCCGAACATCCATGCTGTAGCGGACTGCGTTTTCCGTTGGGAGTCGGACATTGAAGATAAGCCGGATCAACATTACAATGCCAGAGAATATTAAAAGCTCGTCGGGCCTGTTCAATCGTCCCTTGATGAGAACTGCAAATAATAGCCAGATCAACATCCGTCAAATCATAACGTTCAAGTGTACCTGTGTTGGTTGTCGCCAAAGCTTGAAACGGTTTGAGAGCCGAACGCACGAATGTTCCCAGGTCTGCACTTCCAGCTATTGATAGCGCCCGTCCGCGAGTATCGCAAACTGTAGCTTGAACCCGGTGGATAGACTCACAGATCCCAGACCGTAGGAGTCTGACTTCGAGTTCCGCCGACTGTGTTCGTTTTGCCCTTGTCATATGAGAGTGAGTTTTGAAGTAAGTGTGAGAATTAAGAAATTGAGAATTAGGGTTGCAGGTTGCCAATGGCAAATTTTCCGACGATCACAAACAGATCCAGGTCAGTCCATCCACTGCCACTAACAATGCTAGACCATAAAAGGTGCGTCGTAGACGCTTCAGTAGGGGTTGCACCTGATAGGATAGGATGAGCTGATCTTGCGCTAAAAATTCTGGGGTTTTTTCCCAAGTTTGTCCATCATACCAGCCTGACTCCTCATAGCAAATACTGGCACGGATCAGACGGGAGCGGACATAAAACCATCCTAAGTACAGTCGAATCACAACAAGGGTCAAAATCAGACTGGCTCCGGCCGCCCCACTCACAAAAAACGGGACAATTGCTGTTTGGGGGGGGAAACTCGCCGCCGCAACCGGCCCAAAGACTAACCAACTCCAAGCCCATACCCAAGCCAATTTTCTCAGATATTGATGCCATTCAAGAGTGACCCAGCTAAAAAACCAAGACTCCTGCAATTCTTGATATTCATTGATTGGACGCTGTTCAGGGGGAACAGGGCAGACTGAAGCTGACACATCTCTCATAACTACTGTTGTCAATCTAGGATTTTAAAATCTAAAATTAATCATAATTAATCATAACGAATTGATCGAATCGGAGTGTTCTACAACAGTTTCGTTGCTTTCAATAAAAAATAGGTAGAGACGCGATCAGCAACATCTCTACTCAAAAGGGATTAAGCTTTGTCTTTACCCGCTTTCAGTTTGTATCGAGCGGGAATTGACTATAGCGTTGACCAATTGACTCGTTCTGCATGACCCCAAAAGGCTTCTAAACTGTAGAATTCTCGATCTTCAGGAAGCATAATATGGACGACGACATCTCCATAATCGATTAAGATCCAGGAGCCTTCTCGCTGTCCGGCAATACTGATTGGAACTCGTTGTGCATCTTGTTCGACCTGTTTGCTGATCGCTTGATAAATGGCTCGAACTTGGACATGAGAAAAACCGGTCACGATGATAAAGTAGTCAGCCAGATAGGAGACTTCTGAGACCTTCAGCACCGTAATATCTTCGGCTTTTCGGTCTTCAGCGGCTTGAGCAACTAGCCGAACGGTTTGGCGAGTCCGTTCTTCGTCAAGATCTAGCTCCTGAGCCGTAGGATGAGCATAGTATTCTGCTTTGGCGTGATTTAGCATTAAGTTTTTTCAGCTTCTGTGCAAAACTAGATAGCCTAATAATCGGATCTGAGTGTTTGTCTAAATATTGTAGCAGTCGATTTTGTCAGCGTTTGGAGCGATGGGTGATCTTAAACTTAATTTTTGATTAATATTACTCAGGTTGTAAGCCTTCTACCGTTTCTAGAAATGTATTCAGACCTGCGAAGGTCGAGGCATAGGTGATTGTTGGCGTATCATAACCTTTGAGATCAACAGTATGCTGCTCGAAGTTATTCTCTCGATGAAGTTGAGAAAGATATTTGTAAGTGGTTTCACCCAAAGCAATATCCATCCCGAGTTGCTTGGTTGAAGATTCGAGTCGAAAAGCCGCATTCACGGTATCTCCCAAGGCAGTATAGTCTGAATTCCCGCTACCTCCTGTATTTCCGACCATCGCATATCCCGTATTGAGTCCGGCACCGACTCGCAACGGAAAAGGCAAAGGATAGGCATTACTCAAGGCTTCTGTTGTCCGGTGTAAGGCTCTCAAAGCACTACAAATTTGCAGCATCTCCTTGGAACTGACTCCTTGCGCCCCATGAAACCAAACAACCATAATGGCATCACCGATATATTTATCGACCCAGGTGCCATGTTCGCGGACAATTTCTCCAGCCTCACGAAACCACCGTCCCATCACTTCTGAGAGTAAGCGTTCATCTAGCTGTCGCGTTAATACCGTGAAGTCTCGGATGTCTACGACCATCACAGAGATTAAACGGCGCACAGTCAGCGTTGCCGTGAAATCTTCAGACTCGGGTTCCGGTTCGTCCACTTCGGGTCGGTTCGATGGACTATGAAACTCCATTTCGGTTTGACCAAAGATAATTTGATCGCCATTTTCCAAGGTGATTGGAATTGTCGCCCGACGACCATTGACAAAGGAACCATTGCGACTTCCGAGGTCAATTAAATAAAACTCTCCGCTTTCCATACGTTGTAAAATCGCATGATTACGGGAAATCCATCGATCGCGGATCACAAAATTATTGTCGTCGCTGCGGCCCAATGTCCAATAGTTTTTACCAACCAGTGGCAAATAGTTTTTGCCACCGTCACCGATAATCAATAAATGAGGGGTGTGTTGCAATTTCACAACAGATTGAGAAAGGACACTGGGTTTTTGGAAAGTGGGAGCCAGATCTATGATCTCACCCAACAAAAGTTTATAACACCCAACCTAAACTTGGGAGATTATTCAGCGTCGCCCCGATCGATTCTATTCTAGTCTCTAAATCTTGAAAGATCTATTTTTTTCTTTCTAGTTTGAGATTTAAGCGGTGGTCTAAACTTTGTTCTGCCACTTTTTCAGTGTTAGATGCACTTCAAACCTCCAAATGCCACCCATGTCCGTCCTTAGGCGGCACAGGCTGCTACCAAGAACAAGCTGTCTACTAAGATTGTACTCAAAACTGCTCCACTGAACACCCATTTATGCAATTGTTTCGATTTTAAGGGTAATAAACCCACCCCTAACAGCAGCAGCACTAAGACGATTGCCCAACTAATCCCCCAAGGGGTACTGACGAGCGAGAGTGCATCTCGCAGGATGGAAACGGCAAAAGAAGGGTCTACAGTCATCAATTGTCGCCAACTGGGAATTAAACCCGTTATGTAAAAATATCCATCTGTTACCGCAGTTCCGAACAAAGAGCCTAAATAAAACCAATTTCCGATTTTTCCCCATCCCTGGTGCAAACACCACACCGCAAAGGGAATACCTAAAGCTTCAATGGGAAGATGGAGAAGGGGTTCTCCTCGTAACCAACCCCAATAGATCGATCCGGTTAACCAACTTAAGGTAAACCCAATCAGTAAGTCTCCCCAAACCCACGTTGTCCGCGATCGCATTAAGAATAGACTCAGGGCTAACCACCCGATTGTCATCAATAGGCTCAAGACTGGCCAGGTTCTCACCAGGGGCGCTTGAAAAAACACCGGGACACACACCAGAAATATAGCCGCTCCAAACAGCATCCATTTCTGAGAGAGTTTAACTTTTCTTAAATAAATATGAAGTTGATCAGGGGGTTGAGTGGGTTGGGTAGTAGTCAAGGTTCGCTCCTATAGGTCGTTCTAACTTTAAATAGGTTTTCTTAAAAAATCGTTACTTAAGTTTATCTTATTTAAGATATCAAGTGAAGATTTCATAAATATCCCCCTGGGGGGCATCTATATGATAGCACAAAATTAATATCCCCAGGGGGGGGATAAGAGAGATAGGGAGATGGGGAGGTGGGGTGCAGGGGCAGGGCTGTTTCGTTCTCAGTCATCCGTTCACTGCCTCGAAAAGACGGTGCGTGCGGATGACTCGCTTCCCGAGTTAAAAATTGCCGGAGGTGATGGGGGTGACGGGGAGGTGGGGTGACGGGGGTGACGGGGAGAAGATTTTTTTCCGATGAAAAATAGCTTTTTATTCATAAAAATCCTCCCAACCTCCCAACCTCCCAATCTCCCAACCTCCCAATCTCCCAATCTCCCGATCTCCCAATCTCCCAATCTCCCAATCTCCCAATCTCCCGACCTCCCAACCTCCCAATCTCCCAACCTCCCAACCTCCCCACCTCCCCATTCCTTCTTAACTGGCGATCGCTGCTTGCCAAACCGCATGAGCAACTTCCCGACGGGCAATGTCGTTATGAGCGCCTTCTGGGCCGGAACCTTCTTGAATAAACTCCTGACTGTCAAGATTATAAATTTGGCCCGGATAAAAAGGATAAGGTGAATCTTTATCCAACATATCCATTTCCACGGCCTGAAAATCATCTCCTCCCCTGGCTCCAAAAGCCCCCAAAGCGCCATACATAGGAAATTGATTAAATTCAAAGAAACTGACCGATCGCGTAAACAGACTCGAAGCACTCGCCGCTAAGGGATACCACTTGCAAACTGCCGTATCAAATTTAGAATAAGTCGTAATAATCGAGCCAGAGACTTTACCCTCTGTGATCAACGGGTGAAAATACCCCGCAACTCCAGGTGTTACCGGAATATCCCCACAATAAGACCAATGAGAAAAAGCCCCCTGGATCAAAAATAAAGAGTTGACTGGACGTTCCAACACACCCCAATTTTTCTGTCCGGCCAACATTCCCGACAACACAATACAACCAAAACTATGACCAACTAAATGAAATCGCACTTCCTCCTTCACCCGTTGTAAGTCTTTGAGAAATTCATGTCCTGCGGCTTCACCAAACTGACGCGCCCGATCCTTCATTTTCCAAAAAGACAAGGTTCGCAAGGGGGCTAAAACACCACCCCAACTAAACCCGCCATAACTCAACGCCTCCTGACGAGCAACGAGAAAGGTACTCTCGGGATCAAAGGGTTCTCTATCAGTGGCGGGCGAAGACCCTAAACCTTGACTACTTAAAGTCGTTTCATAGTTCAAAATCCGATAAGCTTGGCCGACTTCGGGTGGTAATTCTTCAGGAGCAATATTTTGTTGGGCGGACAGCAAAATCGTTTGTAGGGCTTGTCGCGCGGCGGAAGTCTCACTCAAACGGGTAGCGTACTCATTAACTAACTGACTCATGGGAGTGACGGTAGAAGACGCACTCAAACCGTGATAGGAAATCGCCGAAGAATTGGCTAAGTCATAATTTCCCCAAGGTAAACTCGGCCAATGTAACCCGACTAATAACGGAGAAAACCCGGGTCGAATCTCTCGAATATAATCCAGGTCAGCCTCTTGTTCGAGCATGACTTTGATCCAACGACTATACTGACGTCGAGCCGCCGGAACATCACTGCGCCATCCATGACTAATCAGAAAAACATCAGTGATTGGCTCTGTTTTCAACACTTCAAGGACTCGTTGGCTCATCTGTCCATCCGGATCATCCTGGCGTTCTCGACCTTCTTCATCAAAGGCAATGAGATAATATTTGAAGTCAGTTTCGGGTACGATTTCAACAGGCATGAGTCACTCCTTGGGCGGCGATATTGCGTATATTGGTGTCAGTATTGCCAAGCTGACAGAACTTGATCTAATTTACAGGTATTGTGATGAAATCTAGAATTCAGTCCATTTTCTGGGGCTTCGGTCTGATTTTACTGGTCATGTTTGTGGCGATCGCTCCGGCTTTCCCCGCGAGTGCTGAACCTCTATCTATTATCAGCTATAATGTCGAATCTGATGATCTTGACGATACTGATCCTCATTTAGTGGCTGAGGATATTCGTGAAATTGTGGGGGCTGATTTGTGGGGACTATCGGAAGTTGCTGATCAAGCAGCAGCGGATATTTTTACGGAGGCGGTTGCTGTTCCGGGATCGGATTTTAAGTCGATCTTTGGAACGACAGGAAGCCTCGATAAGTTGCAGATTATCTACAATCAAAATAAACTTGATCTTCTTGAGCGTGAAGAACTCGATAATATTGGCGGTTCGCGATCGCCATTAGTGGCTCATTTTAAGTTTTTACCGACGGGTCAAGAGTTTTTATTTACGGTTAATCATTTTAACCGAGGAAGTGAGAGTAAACGCAACCAACAAGCGGAAAATTTACGAGACTGGGCAGCCGCACAATCTTTGCCTGTGATTGCAGTTGGAGATTATAACTTTGATTTTGATTTGGATAAAAAAAAGGGAAATAAGGCTTTTGATCTTTTCGTAAGAAAAGATGTGATGACTTGGATTAAGCCGAATTGTTTAAAAACGAATTCTTGTCCGCTCACGGGAACTCAATGCGATCCTAAATATGCCAGTATTTTAGATTATGTTTTTGTCTCTCAGATGGCAAAGAAGTGGCCCTGTGAATCTGATATTTTGTTCGTTCAAAATCAGGTTTGTCAAAAAGAAAAAGAGGGATTTTCGGATCACTATCCTCTTATGGCTAATTTTAGCATTCCTTAGACTATCAAACTTATCTAGATCTGATCGCGATCGCTATCAATTATAATTGAGTTAGGTGATCGCTTTTTTGATGTTAAGTTGTTTTCAAAGGATCATGTTGAAACTGACTCTGAATTAAATTCCTATGTCTGAAACGACTCCCATAACTCCCTATCTAACAAGCCTTCCTCCAACTCAGGAAGAACTCCCCTACGATGATGGAGAACCGATGGAAAGCCAACGTCATCAATTTCAAATGGAAATCCTGATCAATACCTTGCAACCTTGGATGGCTTCGCGTTCCGATGGGTTTGTTGGGGGGAATATGTTTGTTTATTATAGCTTAGAACAAGTCCGAAATAAAGACTTTCGCGGGCCTGATTTTTTTGCCGTGTTAGGTGTTCCTAAAAAAGAACGTCGGAGTTGGGTGGTGTGGGAGGAAGGAAAAGCCCCAGATGTTGTGATTGAGTTACTTTCTGAGAGTACCGCAGAACTCGATAAAACTGAAAAAAAATACATTTATCAAGATCGTTTACGGGTTTCTGAATATTTTTGGTTTGATCCATTTAACCCAGAAGATCTAGCAGGTTTTTCTCTACAACAAGGCGTTTTTCAACCGATTGACTTCAATCCCCAAAATCAACTCGTTAGTCAAGCTTTAGGATTGAGTTTAGTTCGTTGGTTTGGTGAATATCAAGGGATTGAAGCGACTTGGTTACGATGGGCTGATTTAGACGGAGAGTTATTTCTGCTTCCTCAAGAAATTGCAGAACAAGAATTCCAAAGAGCAGAACAAGCACATCAAAGAGCAGAACAGGAATTCCAACGAGCAGAACAAGTCGAGTCTCAACTCAATCAAGCTGCTCGTACTCTGTTACAACAGGGAATGACTCAAGAACAAGTCATGCAAGTCACCGGATTATCTTTAGCAACAATTCAGGAGTTAATTGATACAAACCGTTAAATTATTGATCCATAATAGTCACTAACCTAAGCGATCTAATGCTCGTTTTCCTCCCCATCGTTCAGCAATTTTATCATCGTAATCATCCGCAATTTCTAACACTGCATTGACAGAAGCTTCGAGTTCAGGTTTATCACAAGTTGAACCCACAATGGTATGCTCAAATACGATATCGCCCTGTTCATCAACTCCAAAAGCCCCAAAGCGCATATTGTGATTTTCTCGTAATAGAAACCGCATTAAATCGGGTGTAAGTTCTGCGCCTGTCACCACGTAAGAGCGAGTGGTGATGATAGAATCATCTTTCCCCCAAGGAGAAACTAAAACTTCTACTTGAGCAGAACCCATAAATAAAGTCAGTCCCGGAACTTCATTTTTCGGACAGGGAAACTTACCGTAAAGTTCCCGCATCCAGCGTTCAACTTTTTCATAGCAAGCTTCTTGTTTAAGAGTCTCAAACCTCATATCTATTTTTTTTCTCTGAATACTTCTACCTCGTTTTAGCACCTTTGGAGTGGTTGTTAGAAAATTTATATCTTTTCTCTAACTTCTCGTCTGAGAGTTCCTGGCGAACCTCTAGCTTGACGAAAGCCAGAATTACCGTAAATAATTGAATAGAGAGGATTAACACTGATAACCGCCTTTAGACGGATAATCTAGGTTGAGAACTCCTTTGATTTTATTGATAGGGGGAATTCTGTATCCTTTCTGAAAAATAATCATTTGAGGATAAATAATCACATGGGTGAACTGTTTACACCACGTCTCGTTGAACCCGTTCTCACGATTTTGGGATCGGTTGGGTTTTTCTTTCTGGCTTTTCAAGCTTTGAAAATGTTAGAAAGATAGGGGATTAATTCAAAAACGTGGGGCGATTTCCCAGTAGAGTTTGACCTGATTAGAGCTAAAATAAAATTGGGGAATCGCAGAATTTTTGATTAGATTGTAGATTAAAGTAAACGATATTGTTTCTTTGACAACACAGAAAGTATTTTTAGCGATTGAATACTATTGTCACTCTGTTGCCTAATTTCCGGGAAATGATCAGATGATTGTTATCACAGTTGAAGCGATACTAATTTTTATCTCAGGAGAAATAATAACAGTCTAAAAGTTCTCTCAGATTTCTGTATACCAGTAGACGATTGAGTCACTGAGAGTTGATCGAGAGAGTGAGGGTTAAAGTTAAATTTACAGATTTTCTATCTTGACAAATAAATCCAGAAAAGTGTTTGATCATGGATAAAAAGTTTTGTTAAAATAGTTTAAGCACAGAAATAGAAGTCGTCGGTACTCTGCCCTTCGGGTTTACCCTACAACGGCTGTTGTGATTGTTGGTCATTCAGCTTGGTGACAAGACCTAAAGTTGTGCTATTCTATTTGCGTTAAAGCTTTTGATTTCCGATAACCCTTGTGAACTGAGTTCTTAATCAATGATTATACCTCAAATCATGTTTATTAATGTGTAATCATGTTTAGTGTTTTCAATTTCCAAAAGCATTAAACTATAGGTTAACCTTTAACCCCCCTAGCTTGATCGCTAACTGCTGTTGAGTTATAGGCTGTTTTTGTTCTGGAGGCTTTTAGCTTCTGATCAACAAAATCAGGAATGGGGATGATACTTGCGGAAATTACGAGGTAACACTCGTACAAAGATGTAAACCTCTAATAACGAGCTTTGGCTAACCTCATTTGGAGAAGGAGGAAGCTTCTATGAATATTGTTCAAGGATACAATCCACGCCGTATTCCCCCCGATATTGCAATTCGCAAAGTCAAAGGGGTATTGCTGATCGAAAAATCAGGTGACGATGTTTATGTTTATCCTGATGAGATCAACTGGGAACTGAAACTAAATGTTCAACTAGCAACTGAATATGAGTTAAAAATATTAGCAGATAGCTATTGGGAACTTGATGGTTTTTACTGTATTAATAGGATTACCCATACGATTAGTTACCTGGGAACAGAGTGGAATGATGTGATTTTAGGGCTAAAGTTTAGACAACTGTCAGCTTGAAGTTAGTCAATTGAGGAGTCTTCTCTCGAAAAAGTCTGAAGCTTAACCTGCATAAGCTCGAATCACTTAGCGATAGATATCAGTAAGTATAAGTTCTTTTAGACGACTTAGACAAATGTTCATAATGAGCCTACGATAACAGTTGACTTCCTCTACAATTGTAGAAACAGTTTGCTAACCGTACAAGTATTGTTAAATTTGAGTCGGTTAAATTATGAATTGAAGTAAATAAACTTAAAGATTAAAAAAATTTGAGAGGATAAAGCTAAACTTGGCTTATACTGATTATCAAAGAATGAGTTAGGGTGACTAATAATCTATCAATATTCAATCTACCAGGGTGTCTCTACTATGATTAATCAAGTAAAAACGGAAAGCTTTTCTTCTCCGACAGACTCGGATTTACACAATTGCGACTTTCATTCTAAACTCGAGAAGCGACAAGTTGAAATTTGTCAATTTTTGATTCAAATTGTTAATCAATGGTCTCCCGAGAAAGTCCTGGATGAGTTTGAACAAATTTTTGTTTATTTGAATTGTACCGAAAATCCAACTATTAATCAAGCCTTAAATCGTATTCTGATTGATCAAAGTCAGTCTATCTTTTCTGCAACACTCAAACAATCCTTCTATATTTTAATCAATAACTGGACAATTAATAAAAAGCAAGAATATGTTGAAGCTCTATTTAAACGAATTGACTCTGCAAACTATCAAGAACAACGAATTTCTCCGAGTGTTAATCTCCTGAGAAAATGGACATATAACTTTTTGCAAAGTCAAGATTATCAAGATATTTGTCACTATGCGTTGCAGTCGCAATCTCAATGGATAAACCGTTATCAATCCTATCTTCTATCAACCCAAATTAATCGCAGTCAGTCTCAAGCACAACATCAAGTTACGATTAACTTAGCCAAACAAATTAAAGACAAATATAATTTTGATCTCGCGATGTATGTGGCTCGTTCCCAATCTCCAGGAACCCAACTCCAAACTCTCAGTAACCCAACTCAGTTGGGAGACGAAGCGATTAACTTAATCAAAAAAACCATCTCAACTGAGCGCGTTTTCAGTTATGCTCATCAAGCCGATATCTTTTTAGAACAAACCCAAAACTATAATTATCGGGAGTTTAAAGAAGGTTTTCTCAACTACTTAATGCTTCATGTCTCCTCTCAATATCCAGCGAATCAAATTCGAGAGAAACTTCAAAATAAACTCGAAAAATTTGATTCTCAACATAATTACAAAACCGTTACAAAATCCTATATTTCTAAAACCTGCAAACAATTAATCAGACTCCTGACAACTGAAAACACCAAATCACCCTCTACCCCATTTTTCCTCTTAGTTGAACGGGGAAACTACCTCACTCTAGTTTTTCTCTTATTAAAAATAGTTTTAATTTCTAAATCTGCTCAAATCTATTTAGAATGCTGTATTGCGAATCTCATTCAATACTATGAAAACTATGAGGAAAAAGAATGTCAGCACTTTATCAAGTTTCTGGAAGTTTTCAATCTGGTTTTTACCCTATTTACCACCAACGTTCAATATCACTTAGTCAATTTAGAGAACAATCTATCCAATGAAGAATCTAGCACAGAGTTAGACACCTATCGTTTATTTTGTCAATTTAAAGGCCCTGATCTTCGCCATGCAAATCTGAGATCTCTAAACTTAAGTAATGCCGATCTTAAAGGGGCTAATCTCCGAGAAACCGACTTACAGGGAATGGATTTGATTCAAGTCGATTTACGGTTAGCTAACCTCAGCAGTGCCAATCTCAGTGGTGCTACGTTAAACGAAGCTAAACTTTTAATTGCTAATTTAAACCATACAGATTTAAGCGATGCAAGCTTAGTGAAAACAGATCTGCGGCGGGCTGATCTTCAATCTGCTAACCTGACTCACGCCAGTTTAACCAGTGCAAAATTAGGTCATGCTAACCTAAAAAATGCCAATTTAAGTACCGCTAACTTGATGGCAGCTAGTTTAAATTCAGCGAATTTAAGTGATGCCAATTTATCTCATGCTAATTTAGAATGCGCTAACCTCAAAGGGGCTAATTTAACGGGTGCAAATCTCAGTTATGCCAACTTGCGAGGCGCCAATTTAAGTGGTGTTAACTTAAGGGGTGCCAATTTGTCTTATGCTGATCTCAGACGGGTAAATCTTTCTCAAGTCAACCTCGATAGTGCCTACCTCAGAGGTGCAAATCTCTACCGTGCGAATATCAGTCGTAGTAGTCTCAAACAAACAAATTTGATCAAAGTTAATCTCAGTGGCGTGAACCTCAGTAGTTCAGAATTACAAGAGGCAAACTTGAGTTCAACCTATCTGCGTCATACCAACTTTACACAAGCTAATTTGAGTGATGCTAACTTATCTCATGCTGATTTAACTCGGGCTAATTTAATTTATGCAAATCTCTCAAATACAAATTTGAGCTATACTTCTATTCGTCATGCAGAGTTAAATCAAGCCAATCTTTCTAATGCAAATTTAACAGGTGCGAACTTATTTGGAAGTCACTTAAACCAAGCCAATCTAGAAGGAGTCACGTTTGAATATTGTTCAGGATTACCGAATCTTCTCAAACATCAATTAGGAGTCGATCAATTTGATCTCGATAGCGACACGTTTATGGAGCAATTTGTCGATTAACAATTTCAATCCGTTTAACAAAGTGATCTTCTCGAAATTTTAACTGTTGAGCAACTTGTAACCCTTGCTGATAGGCGGCTAAAGCACGTTGATATGCTTTTTGATCAAAATAAACTTGACCCATATTATCATATACATTCATCATACCATAAAAATTGTAGGATTGTTGCTCGATTAATAACTGAGCTTGATATAATTCAATCGCAGTTTGGGTTTGATTTTGAGAACGATATAATCGTGCTAATCTTCCTAAAGCATCACTGGCATTTGCTAGCTGTTGAATTGTGGTCGCAACCGTATAAGCCTCTTGGTAGTTTTGACTGGCTTGTTGTAATTGACCTAGCTTTTCATAGTCTAAACCAATGGATAACTTTAAATCGGGAAGGGGTTGGAAATTTTGTAATTGTGAATAATAACCCACTAATCTTTCTTTCGCAGCAATAGACTTTAAGGGTTGTTCTAACTGTCCATAAATAAACGATAAATCTTGCAGAGATTTAACTTCACTGGGTTGATTAATCGTCTCACCTTCTGCGTTAACTTGAGGAGGAGGAGGAGGGGGTAAAATTCCCTCAGTTCGTAACAATTTAATCTGTTGTTGTGTCTCTAATAATTCCTCATAAACTTGCGCTGCGGCTTGATAATCTAACCAACTTAGATAAACTTGACCCATTTCACTCAACGCCTGTTCTTCTTGGATGAGATTTTCTTGTTGACGGGCGTAATCAAGCAAAGTTTGATAGGTTTCAATTGCTAATTCTTTTTCTCGGGTTTCTTTAAATGCTGTTCCTAATGCTTCTAAAACTTCCAGATCAAGTGTTTCTTCTAATTTGATCTGTTGTAAAATCTCATCTAAACGTTCGACAAGAAACTGAAGATAGAGACGTTGACTATTATTCCAGGCAATTAAACCAACTCGTTGTAAAGCAGTAATTTCGGGTAATAATCCAAAATAACGCCGTAATCTTAACTCCCGAGTCCATAAATTAAATGCACCAAATGGATCATTTTGTTCGAGTAAGAGTAATGCTTCTTCGTTGAGTTTATCTAATTCAGGTGCTAGTTGTTCCTGTTGTGTTTCATTGAGTAAATCTCCAACAACTGGAGGATTGGGTAATAAGGGATCGGGTTCGGTACTTTCTAAGGGATTGGGTGAAAATTGATCGAGAACTTGAGGATTTTCTTCGGCTTGGGGATTGTTTTCATTTTGAGAAAAAGCAGTTAAGTTTCCATAACTTACCCCTAAAATTACACTCACTAAAGTTACAAATCCAATTCTAAAAACTCGCGTTAATTTATCCGTCATAGCATTGCATCAAATAATAGATTGATAGCCTAAAAATTGTTTTAAATTTAACAAAAAAAAGGAACTTGATGGTTTATACTATCATTATGGTAAAGTTTGGGCATACTCTAACCTATTTTAAGACGGCGACGAAGGAAAATTTGTTCACGACTGATTGCAGAAGCCAAACCGCCTAGCGTGCAATAGATTCTGACACAAACGGGAACTTAGCACAAGGTGGAAATGCCACAAAAAATCCTCAATGCGATCGCATGAGAGAAACTCTCTCAACGCTTAGGGTTGCAAGGGTTCGTCGGACTAAAATGTGATGGGGTGAGGTGACGAGAGAGGGTTTCTATTAAAGAAAGCCATTTTTCACCTCAAAAAAACTCTCTCTCCCCAGCAAAAGCGTGAGATAATAATCCACAGAAGTTTGGGGAAAGCATCGTGAACGAACACAACACCATCAAACCAAGTTCGCTATCCGGTCAAGTTAGACTGCGAAAAGGGTATCAACGCTTTTTTCAGTCGGTGGTATCGCTCTTAATATTGTTAACGCTACTGACATCCTGTAGCTTACCTCAAGTCTCCGCAGAAGATCGAATCTTTCTCGACTTTTCTCTCGACTTTTTAGGAGAATATTCACTCACCCAACCCACCCAATTTAACAATTATTCTATCGGTCATCTATCCGGCATTACTTACGCACTTCCCGGCTACAATAAGAGTACAGCAGAAGGAATTTATTTCTACGCTTTAGCCGATGATCAAAAAGAAAACTTAGCTCGATTTTATACCCTCAAATTTGATTTAACCTCAGCCGCTCAAACCTCCTTAAATCAGATCACAATCGAAAACGAAACCCAACTCAAAGATCAATCCGGTCAACCTCTCTCTTTAACGACAACTCATCCCAAAAGTCTCACCTTTTCACCGCGAAATTCCCTGTTTATCGCTACCGAAAATAGAGTCGAGGATCAGAGTTTACCGTTGATTGGAGAATTTGACCTCGAAACTGGAAAACTTCGCAATACCATTCCCATTCCGCCGAATTATATTCCCACCATTGAAGACGGAAAACAACAACTGGGTATCTCTGCAAACTCTGGGTTTAAATCAATGACGATTGCACCCGATGGCTTTAGTCCGGGTGGAAAAGATCCCTTTCGTTTATTTACCTCAACTGAAACCTCATTAGTTCAAGATACTGATACAGATGGAGCGACAAAACTACGAATCTTACACTATGTTATCGCCGATCGCTCTTCTTTTCTGGTGTCTGAAAATCTTTATCCTTTAGAAGCCGACGAAACCTCACCTCCTCAGTTAGTCGATATTGTTGCCCTCAATCAAGGTGGCTACTTTCTTAGTTTAGAGCGATCATCAAACTCAGGTCAAATTTATCAAGTGTTTACAGGCGACTCCACCGATACCTCCAGAATTGCCAGTTTACGCGGAGAATTGCGGAAAGTGCAACCGATGCGAAAAAAACTATTATTCGAGTTTAGCCCACTCAATATATCCGTCAATTCTCTCACCAGTATGACATTAGGGCCACGTTTAGCTTCAGGAGGTCAAAGTTTAGTGTTAATGAGTGAAGATGACAACAAAACCCCCCAATTTTTACTCTTTAGCCTCAAGCAAAGTTGAATCTGTTATCCTGATCAAAAATTTACGAATTACAAGAAAATGACTCATTCAACCGACATTGAAACGTTAGCCCGCTGGATGGCTTCCGACTTTAGCAACCAACCCCAGGCGTTTGAAAATCCCCCCTTTTTCGCCCACATTCGGGTTTGTATGCGTCCGTTACCGATAGAATTCTTAGAGGGAGTTAGTCTTTACCTCGAACAAGCCTATGATTACATGATTAATCAACCCTATCGCGTGCGAATTCTCAAATTCATTCCTCGCGAAGATTATATCGAGATCGAAAACTACGCCTTAGAGAACCCAGAACAGTTTTACGGTGCCTCTCGTCAACCGGAACGGCTTAAAGACCTGAAAATTGAACAACTGCGAAAACTCCCCTGTTGTAGCTTTATTACCCGTTGGACAGGTCATAGTTTTAAAGGCGAAGTTGAACCCGGAAAAGGATGTATGGTCGAACGCAAAGGTCAACTTACCTATCTCGATAGTTGGTTTGAAGTTCATGAAAATGGTATGATTAGCCATGACCGAGGACGACATCCTGAAACCGATGAACACGTTTGGGGGTCAGTCGCCGGACCCTTTGAGTTTGTCCGTTGGGGAAGTTTTGCCTCAGAGGTCAAAATTTAATTAACTTCAACAAAACAGTCCGCACGATACCCAGTTTTTGATCCATTAACCCTCTACCCACAATATCGTCTGTATCTCTGGCTAGGAAACACTTTTAGGATTTAAAACCTTGGCAACTACTCTCTCAACACTATCCAAAACACTTTTTAGAGGGTAGATTAACCGGAGCAAACAGCTAGTGGGAAAGGGAAAAAAGGGGTCTTGTGGAATTAGTTAAAACAGGGGAAACCTGAGAATAACTGTCCCTAAGACCCTATTTTGAATCATTCCATAAAACCAATAACTTTCTTATTAGAATAGTATCCTCTCAGCGAAATACGAAACAAAAGATTAACAACGTAGTAATGGGGTGAAAGTAAAACCCTTACCATTCTTGCCGCTAGGCACAATGCGGAACCCGGGACTTGAACCCGGAAGTCCTTGCGAACACTAGAACCTGAATCTAGCGCGTCTACCAATTCCGCCAGTTCCGCTTTCTGTACTTAATTGCACAAGATTATATTATAGGGCGATTTTTTAGTTTTGTCAACCCTCTTAAAGAATAATTTCACCAACTCCTTAAGGCAGAGGTACGAAGTCATAGCCAACCCCCGAACGATTTCCCGGTTGAATCTCAACCAATTGTACGGCTTGATTGCGATCGCCAGACGGTAAAAATTTAATCACACTCGTCGCTCCCTCAGCCGAAAAATTAGACGCAGAAAGCGCCTGTTGAACCCCGGTGCGTGACGGTTGTTCTTGGATACCCGTAATTAACGCTTGGGTGGCATCATAAGCCATCACAGTCCGCCAATTGACATCCCCTCTCCAAAGTTGATTTGCTTCTTGTGTAAATCGAGAATAGGGATCAGCGAGAATATGCCAAGGAACCGCTACTACAACCCCTGTACTGTCGCCCCCAACTTTCAAGGTGTCAACTGCATAAAAATCATCTCCCGCTAAAATTGGCAGTTGTTTACGGTTGACTCGCACGACTTGTAACGCTTTTTCCACCGTAGAAGAATCGGGAAAGAGTACAATAACTTCTACTCCCTGCTGGAAAGCTGTATCCAGACTTTTGAACGCATTAAAGTCAGAATAAGATAGATCAAACACATCCACAACTTCTCCGCCATCGCCATAAAGAGCCGTTATAAATTCATCTTTGAGCGACTGACTGTAGGCACTCTGGCTATTATAAAAAATAACCGCTTTTTGTTGGTTGAGTTCCCCTATCATATATTTTACGAGTTGATTGGCGGCAAAGCGATCGCTCGGTACGGTACGAAATATATAATCTCCCGCAGTTGAGAGTTTAACCGAGGTACTGATCGGGGAAATTGCCACTAAATTTCCCTCTTCATAAATCGGTGCAGCCGCCAAAGAAACACCGCTGGAATAGTGACCCACCACGCCTAAAATCTCATTATTATTTACTAAAGTTTCGGCGACTGTTTGAGCAAGTTCTGCGTTATTTTTATCGTCTGCAATCACAACTTTTAGAGGAATCCCCACAATTCCACCCGCTTGATTAATTTCATTTTGGGCTTGCGCTACTCCCCGTAAAACTGCTTCCGCCGTTCCCATAGAGTTGGGGTCTCCTATCGGAACGGCGACAGCAATTGTATAGGCTTTTTGCTTTCCAATACGAGCATTGTTTAAATAAACTAACGCTTCGGGATCGTTCGGTTTTTTTTGGAGTGAAGCTTCTAAATTCCTAACGGCTTCTTGATATTTTCCAGACGCTAAAGCAGTTAACCCGGCTTGTTTTTCCGGAGGGATAGACTTAGGAATTAAACTCTTTTCTCCCTGACTGATTACATTCTCAACTGAGGGAATAGATCTGGAAGTTTGAGAGGAAGATGAACCTTCAACAGCAGTTGGAGAAGTATTAATATTGTTTGAACGAGTAAAAAACCAATATCCAACTCCGAGTAAACTTCCTGTAATTAACAAGGCTAAAGCCAGAGTCGTTAGTTCTTTTTGATTGGAGATTTTCGACATCGGCTGAAAACTATAACGACAAATTTTAACGTTCTAATTCGAGTATATCCTATTTTTTCAATTAAATCCTGTTTTTGTTAAATTAAAAGTCAACTTGCATAAGCTTATGCCGTCGCGAACTATATGTTTAAATGGAGAATCAAATTAATCCTTCACAACAGTTGCAAAAAAATTTCTATTGACCAAAGTTTATCGAGAACGAGTGTGCTACAACTATCTAACTGCGAGTCAACTCCCGGCAATTAATAATGTTCGGACTAGAGTGGGTCTTTTTTATGGCAATATTGACCGAAAAGTATAACGAAAAATTTAACTATCTGATGCGAGTAAATCCCGCCTGTTCAATTTTATGAGACATAAAATTAAAACCAAAATAGAGTTTTTCAAAATCCGGTTTACAAAAAACGATAGAGAATTAAATAAATTAAACGAAATAAAGTAGTCATAGCAACACAACCCAAAGCACCTAAAATGGGAAAAATGATCACACCAGATAACGGAATACCTTGTCCGAATAGGGGAATAAAGATGACTACGGCTAGGGAAATTAACGGTAAAATAACTTGCTCTTTTGTTTCGATCCAACGGCGATATTGAGCAAAAATTAATCCTCCGAATGTACCGCCAATAATTAAAGCCAGAAGCGGAAGTGAACCTCCCAACAAACCATTTACTGCAATTCGTAATAAAGCAATTTCAAAACCCGTAAATGCTGCTCCTTTTAACAGATTTATTGTCGAAAAAGAAACCGAAGAAGGTGAAGACTGAATTTGAGTTTGAGGGTGAATAAAAACAGGTGAAATAGGATTGGCTATCGGTGTTGGTAAAGGAGTAGGAGAGGGAGAAGGAGCATTTAACAGCTTAAGAACTTGTTCGGCTGAACCAAAGCGATCGCTCGGTGTAGACTGAAGCATTTTGTCTAAAATATCAGCGAGAGAATCGGAAACTTGGGTTTTATCTTTCCAATTCCAGCGACCATTATGACTATCATAAAGTTCTTTAGGGTCTTTTCCCGTTAACAGCACAATACAAGTTACAGCTAAAGCATATAAGTCCGTCGAAGGGAAAACATCATGACCTCGCATTTGTTCAGGGGGAGCGTACCCCATCGAAAAAATTCCGGTCGATTTCCCCAAATTATTCGCCTGTTGAGTCACCTGTTTAACCGCACCAAAATCGAGTAAATAAAGACGACCCTGGCGATCGCGCATAATATTAGATGGTTTAATATCCCGATGAATCACATCTTGATCGTGAACAAATTGCAAAACCTTGAGAATTTCTTCTAAAACTTCTCGCACTTTTTCTTCAGAAAATTGACCTTCCATAGCGAGTTCGGCTTCTAAATCTTGACCGTCAATATAGTCTTGAACGATATAGAAAAATTGCTGAGTTTGTGAAGATTGCCAGCCGGAAGATTCTAGGGGAAAATAGGCAAGAAGATTGGGAATTTGCGGGTGTTGATTTCCCAATTCATCCAAAACCACCGCTTCTTTTTCAAACAGTTTTTGTGCAGTTTCTAGCTGAGAAGGACTGAGATCACTAGAAGGTTGAAACAGTTTCACCACACATTTTCGCAACGTTGGAGAACGGCGATCGCAAGCCAAAAAAGCGGCTCCAAACCCACCTTGACCGAGTAAGCGTGAGGGTAGATAACGACCATCTAAAATTAGAGGCATCCCACAGGTTGTACAATACTTTTGCTGCGCTGTTTTGAGAGTGGTCTTCTCATTGAGGTCAGCAAACAGATTTTCGGGACGGGGACAGCCAGGACGAGTACAATGAATTTTCATAGAGATAATCAGTGGCTGATCAAGCGTCGCTCCTTGTCATTTGGTTCTTATTATTATCTCACCCTAACATCTGAATTTTATGTCGATCTGAGCCAAAAAAGGGCAACTGTAGATTTAAACTCTTGAATTTTCGGCTACTTTTCCGGGTTAATTTCTCAGCCATTTTAACAAAAATTTAACTTTATTTATGTTCTCAAAAATTTGAGGGGGATGAATGGAGACTTACTCAGTTGAAACAGGTTCTTCACGAGTTAAGTTCAGTTTTTGAGTTGAAAATCGAGGTAAGACATCTCGACTAAAGGCTTCAGCGGCTTTTGATTGATAGCGGTTAGGATTGACAATCACAGAGAGCATTCGTTGAACTGTGACCCCTTCTATTTTCATTTGATGAAGCACGCCCATTTGCAATTCCTTTTCAATGGCAGAAGTCGAGACAAACGCGGCTCCTAAGCCGGCTTGAACTGTATTTTTAATCGCTTCAATGGAGTTAAGTTCCATCTCAATTTGCAGACGACGAGGATCAATATTAGAGCGAGTCAGAACTTGATCAATCACTTTGCGAATCGTTGATTGGGAGTCGAGGGCGATAAACTGCAACTTATAAAGATCTTCTTTTTGAATACTTTCTTGTTTAGCAAAGCGATGAAAAACAGGTAAAATCAAAGCCAATTCATCTTCAATATAAGGCTGAACAGTGATTGACTCATGGAGTTCTGGAGGAACCTCACCCCCAATAATTGCCAAATCAATTTGACCATTGGCAACACTCCAAGCCGTGCGTCGAGTGGAATGAACGTGTAACTGTACCGCAACATCAGGATATTGCTTGCGAAACAGTCCGATCATGCGGGGAAGGAGGTAAGTTCCAGTCGTTTGAGAGGCGCCGACAATCAGCGTTCCCCCTTGTAAGTTTTGGAGATCCTCAATCGCGCGACAAGTTTCTTGACACAAACTGAGGATTTTTTCACCATAACTCAACAGGAGATGTCCGGCTTCTGTCAATTTTGCCCGACGCCCTCCGCGATCAAATAGAGGTACATTAAGCTGTCGTTCTAGGTTTTGAACTTGTAAACTGATAGCAGGTTGTGAGACATACAAACTATCAGCCGCCCGCTTAAAGCTTCCCTCAGCCGCGATCGCTTTGAGAATGCGTAATTGGTCTAAGGTGAACGGAACATCTGACATAACTTTTTCTAGCTAATGGTTTAATATTCAACAATACCCAAATTACAGATCCGACACAACAGGAAACACGCACCTGGTGAGTTTAGATTTAGAATGAAATTTTTTCTCCTTTCATGTCAACCACTTGTTAACTGTTGTAGATCGAATCAATAATTCGGACTGTTGGAAACCTAGACTTTTTTTTCACTCAACTCCGACTGCACCCGAGAGGAATCGGATAATACCTCCACCGCTTCAGAGGATTGATAATCTAGGTCGTATTTACCCAAACCGGGTGTAGAAAACTGAGGTAAAATCTCTTTGACAAAAGCTTCAGCTGCTTTTGATTGATAGCGATGGGGATTAGAGATCGCCGAGAGAATGCGAGTAATGATTACCCGATCAACCTTGAGGGTTTGCAACACCCCCATACTTAATTCCTTTTCAATTGCTGAGGTGGAGACAAATGCGACACCCAAACCCGACTGAACGGCATTTTTGATCGCTTCAATAGAACTTAACTCCATCTCAATTTTTAGACGAGTCGTATCAATACCCGCACGAGTCAGAACTTGATCAATAACGCGACGAATTGTAGACTGAGTATCCAAACTGATGAATTGAAGGTGATATAAATCTTCTTGGGCAATGATCTCCTGTTGAGCAAAAGGATGAGAAATGGGGACAATTAATGCCAATTCATCGCGAGCATAAGGCACAATTTCCAGAGATTGTGCAAGTTCGACAGAAATTTCTCCACCCACAATGGCTAAATCAATTTGTCCATTGACCACACTCCAAGCAGTGCGGCGAGTGGAATGAACGTTTAACTGTACTGCAACGTTGGGGTATTTTTGCCGAAATAATCCAATCATTCTCGGGAGTAGATAAGTCCCCGTGGTTTGAGATGCCCCGACAACGAGTGTACCCCCTTTCAGATTTTGTAAATCTTCGATGGCGAGGCGGGTTTCCTGACACAGCGACAGGACTTTCTCTCCGTAACTGAGGAGCAGATGGCCCGCTTCGGTCAGTTGGGCGCGACGTCCGGCCCGGTCAAACAACGGTACATCTAGCTGTCGTTCTAAATTTTGGACTTGAAGACTGATCGCAGGTTGTGAGACAAATAAGCTATCAGCCGCCCGCTTGAAGCTTCCTTCGGCCGCGATCGCTTTGAGAATGCGTAATTGGTCTAGTGTGAATGGCAGGTCAGACATAAGACTTCACCTCAACAAGCCAGAGAAGCTTTAAGGGAAAATAAGAAGGGATCAAGTTCTTTCAGCATACTGCGGTTCGGATTTGTATTGAAGTTAACTTTATTATCGACTGAAGAGGTGACAATCGTGGATCAATGGCTAACATCGAGCCATATTGTGATGTTGGGGTTGCTGTTTGGCTTTGCGATCGCTCATAGTGGTTTAGCAGCATTGCGCCCTTGGGGGGAACAACTTATCGGCCCTCGACTTTATCGGATTTTATTTGCGCTGGTGAGTTTACCGTTAGCGGTGGTGTTGATTATTTACTTTTTCAATCACCGTTATGATGGAGTACAACTTTGGCAAGTTAAACAGTATCCTTTTGTTATACCCCTAGTCTGGGGATTATCGGCTGTCTCGTTTGTGTTTCTCTATCCGGCAACGTTTAACCTGCTGGAAATCGCGGCAATTGAAAAACCGCAAGTTCATCTCTACGAAACTGGGATCATTCGGATTACTCGTCATCCTCAGATGGTGGGACAAGTGATTTGGTGCATCGCTCACACGCTTTGGCTCGGTACAAGCTTCACATTGGTGACTTCGATCGGTTTGGTTGCTCATCACCTATTTGCGGTTTGGCACGGCGACAGGCGCATGAGAGCGCGTTATGGTGAAGCATTTGATGCAGTTCGGGATCGCACTTCTGTGATACCCTTTTTGGCAATACTTCAGGGTCGTCAAACTTTGCAGTGGCAGGAGTTTGTCCGCTGGTCTTATCTGGGTGTTGCTATTTTCATTATTCTCTTGTGGCAAGCTCATCCATTTTTGATAGGTGCCACAAGTAACGTAGCCTGGTAGCATGATCCCAGTGATATTAAACGTTCATTAATAAAAAATTTCCAAGATGATGCTGCTTTCAATTCGTGAGCAAAATTTTACAAAAGAGGTCTTGGGTGCCTCTACTCCAGTCCTTGTTCATTTCTGGGCGCCCTGGTGTGGGTTGTGTCGGATCATTGTTCCTCAGTTACACCAATTTCAAGACAACTGGCAAGATCAGGTCAAAGTGCTTGGGGTGAATGCGGATCAAAGTCTTAAACTCGCAAGCACCTACCGTCTCCAGACTTTACCCACGCTGATCTTATTCGATAACGGTCAAGAATTACATCGACTTGAACATTTTCATGGACGGGAAGATCTGCGACGGACTCTTGATGAGTTTATGCAAAATCACCAAAATCGATCTTCTTCTGTTTCCCTGTCTACCCATGAATATCTCTCTCTAGAAGCCTAAGCGTGCTTGAATTTTAATTCCAATATTAACATTGCACCCAAATCTTTCTGGGTGCTTTTTTTTACAGTTATCAGTTTTTCCCCAACTCCCGACTCCCGACTCCCAACTCTCGGTTATTATGTTTTTTGATTGGATGATTTAAACCGACCTTTCTCAAAGTCACGTTTTTGTCGATGTTTAGTGCTGCGTCCACTGACTCGTTTTCGCCACATCCTAAAACTGGATGGTTTCATTTCTCGTCGCATTAACGCAATTACATCTTTTTCTAGCAAACCAAATTGGATTTCAATCGCATCAAAGGGAGTTCGATCTTCCCAAGCCATTTCGACAATGCGATCGATGGTTTCAACATCAAGATTAATCTCTTTCTTCATTGAAGGTTTCTCCGGTTAACTTTATTCTGAGATTCTCCGATCTTACAACAGTTTGAAAAAACGTGCTTTTCACCACTGTTCAGATTTTTAAGTTCGCGATCGCTTAACCGTAGTAATTCAACCCTCAAGATTTTCTCTACATCTGGACTGTTTAAAGGTCCAGACATCTGACCCCCCTTTTTAGTTTAAATAAAAATTTATTTATTAAATTGATAATTTCGGAAAAATCTTGAGGAAATTGCTACTTTTGACTCAAGCTAATCTTATATTTTTGTAGAAATTGAGGGGTTGAGAATTCCTGAAAATTTCATCGCAGCAGAATACTCAGAAGATCCTTTTCTACTTAAAAAATTGGTCAGATCTATTGTCAGGTAGCATAGAGGCTGCCAAAGTTGACGGGGACTTCAAAACACCGATAAATTGACCCAATCGTTGCGATCAGTCTGTAAAAAGTCTGTAAAAAGGTTGATCATTTGTCCTCAAACCCCCAAGTCTATGTCAAAATTGTCAACAGTTTTGACAACTTCGTGAAGAACGATTAAGTCCCTAGATATTATGGAACTGCTTTATCAATACGCCTGGTTGATTCCAGTATTGCCCTTACTCGGGGCGATGTTTGTTGGAATCGGCTTGATTTCATTTAGTCGAGCCACCAACAGCCTCAGAAAAGCAAGCGCAGTGTTCATCGTCTCCCTACTCGGAGGCGCAATGGTGCTGTCCTTTGCCATACTCTGGAGTCAAATCAACGGCCACGAACCCTATACCCACATGATCGAATGGGCAGCCGCAGGAGATTTTACCCTGCGTATGGGTTACACCATTGACCATCTCGCCTCGGTCATGTTAGCGATTGTGACCACTGTAGCCTTTTTGGTGATGGTCTACACCGATGGTTACATGGCTCACGATCCGGGATATGTGCGTTTTTATGCGTACTTGAGCCTATTTAGCTCCTCAATGCTAGGCCTCGTCATCTGCCCGAACTTGGTACAAGTTTACATTTTCTGGGAACTGGTGGGGATGTGTTCCTACCTGCTGATCGGATTTTGGTACGATCGCAAACCCGCAGCAGATGCTTGCCAAAAAGCCTTTGTAACCAACCGGGTCGGTGACTTTGGCTTGTTACTGGGGATGTTAGGGTTATTTTGGGCAACCAACACCTTTGATTTTGAGTTGATGGGTGAACGCCTAGAAACCCTCGTCGAAACCGGCGGTTTGAGCGTTGCCTTAGCCAGTCTATTTGCAATTTTGGTGTTTTTAGGCCCGGTTGCCAAATCCGCCCAATTCCCCCTACACGTCTGGCTACCCGACGCCATGGAAGGCCCGACGCCGATTTCGGCTTTAATTCACGCGGCGACCATGGTTGCGGCGGGGGTATTCCTGATCGCCCGGATGTATCCGGTGTTTGAAGGTTTGCCCATTGTAATGAATGTGATCGCCTGGACGGGCTGTTTTACGGCGTTTCTGGGTGCTACGATTGCTTTAACCCAAAACGACATCAAAAAAGGTCTTGCCTATTCCACCATTTCCCAACTCGGTTATATGGTAATGGCGATGGGCGTCGGTGCCTACAGCGCTGGAATGTTCCACCTGATGACTCACGCTTATTTTAAAGCGATGTTGTTCCTGTGTTCGGGTTCGGTTATTCACGGCATGGAAGTCGTCGTCGGACATGACCCCGTTTTAGCCCAGGATATGCGGTTAATGGGTGGACTGCGGAAATATATGCCGATTACGTCCGCTTGTTTTTTAATTGGTACCCTGGCAATTTGTGGAATTCCACCCTTTGCAGGATTTTGGTCCAAAGACGAAATCTTAGGAAATGCGTTTGAGGCAAATCCGGCGTTGTGGCTTGTTGGTTGGTTAACTGCGGGGATGACGGCGTTTTATATGTTCCGGATGTACTTCAGCACCTTTGAAGGCGGTTTCCGAGGCAATGACGCCACCATCAAACAACAACTGTTAGCCGAAGCCAACGGCCCCAATTACGCTTTTGGCCCTGGTGCGATGAATCCTCAAGAGTTGGTAGCCGAAACCGAGGAACATGGCCACGAGGATCACGGTCACGGTCATCATAGTGATTCCCCCCACGAGTCGCCCTGGGCGATGACGATTCCGTTGATGACGCTGGCGATACCGTCGATGTTAATTGGGTTGTTGGGGACTCCTTTTGCCAACTATTTTGAGGAGTTTATTCACGCCCCCAGTGAAACCGAAGCCCAAATTCTCGAAAAAGCGGCAGAATTTGATTTAACTGAATTTCTGATTATGGCGGGAAATTCGGTGGGTATTGCTTTAATTGGGATTACACTCGCTTCTTTGATGTATCTTAGCCATAAAATTGATCCCGCTGCGATCGCTGAGAAAATCAAGCCATTGTATCTGTTTTCTCTCAATAAATGGTATCTTGACAACTTGAATGATTTCTTGTTTGTGCAAGGTCTACGTCGTCTCGCCCGTCAGGTGATGGAAGTTGATTTCCGTGTGGTTGATGGTGCTGTTAACCTTACGGGTTTAATGACGCTTTTATCCGGTGAAGGGTTGAAATATTTTGAGAGTGGTCGCGCCCAATTTTATGCCTTAATTGTGTTTGGGGCGGTATTGGGATTTGTGGTGTTCTCAGGAGTGAGTTAGGCTAACAACTTCAAAGTAGGGTGGGTGAGGTTTTTAACTTTTATCGTTAAATTTTTGCCCTGATTCTCACCCACCCTACCGGATTTCATTCCTTCTTACAAGTTCACAATGTATCCTGAAATTAATCTATCTTCTCTCCCTTCTCTCTCTCTTTTAAACAAAGATCAACTTCCACATTGTTCGGCTATTTACTTCCTATTAGACTGCGAAAATCGAGTTTTGTATGTGGGAAAAGCAAGGAACTTGTGTGCGAGATGGAAAGATCATCATCGGTTTGAACAACTCAAAAAACTGAACCGAAAAAGTAATATTAAAATAGCTTGGTTAGTTTGCGAAAACAATAAAGAGTTACTGGATCAAACGGAACGTTATTTCATAGAGTTGTACCAACCTCTACTCAATAAAACACCTGTCCCAGCGAAAAAAATTATCCCATCAGAAATCGCTTTACAGAAAACTCTCATCAAACTGTCTAAACTCAATGTAATCATCTTAGGAATAGCTTCACCTGACAATTCTTCTCAGCCAACAGTTTATCTCAAGTATCCAGTTTTAGGTCGTCGAGGGTTGTCAGGAACAGTTAGCAGTATTTTCAAATCGGATAATAGAGCAACTTGCTTAAGGTGGAAAAAATATGACACTCGCTCTAAATTTAATTTTTGGGAAACACGTTGCAATGGTATCACCATAGATGTTGCACCTTTCGATGGATTAGTATTTGTATTAGAAAGAACTAAAATCCAGAAGTTATTGGGAGTTGAAATGTTGTGTCTAAAAGATCCAGAATTTACAGAAATTGTGCAGTTATGGCCGTTTATTGAAAAACAGCATCCTGGAGTATCAGTATTCAAACAAGATCCCATCCCTCGACTTTGGACAAAATCGGTTTAAAGTCTGAAGAAAAGGTAAAGTATAGGCGGTATTACTCAAATTTTGCGGATCTATAATAACTAAGCACTGATTCTATCACTAGAAATGAATCTCGAACATTTTCCCTGGTTAACCACCACAATTCTATTTCCCATTGTCGCCGCGTTGTTGCTGCCGTTTATTCCCGACAAAGACGGTCGCACAGTACGCTGGTATGCTTTGGTCATTGGGCTGATAGACTTTGCTATTATTGTCTACGCTTTCTGTACCCAGTACGACTTCAACAAACCCGGCTTACAACTATTTGAAAGCTACGCCTGGATACCGCAACTGGATTTAAACTGGTCTGTGGGGGCGGATGGTTTGGCAATGCCTCTGATTCTGCTAACCGGGTTTATTACCACCCTAGCGATATTAGCAGCTTGGCCTGTCACTTTCAAACCCAAGCTGTTTTATTTCCTGATGTTAGCGATGTACGGTGGCCAAATTGCCGTATTTGCAGTTCAGGATATGTTGCTGTTCTTCCTGGCTTGGGAACTAGAACTGGTTCCGGTTTACATGATTTTAGCCATTTGGGGCGGTAAAAAGCGCCAGTACGCCGCGACAAAGTTTATTTTGTATACCGCAGGCGGTTCGCTGTTTATCTTGGTTGGTGCTTTAACGATGGCCTTCTACGGCGATACAGTGACGTTTGATATGTCGGCGATCGCAGCGAAGGATTTTCCGATTAAACTAGAACTCTTATTGTATGGTGGTTTTCTGATTGCTTACGGCGTGAAACTGCCGATTTTTCCCCTTCACACTTGGCTACCCGATGCCCACGGAGAGGCGACAGCCCCGGCGCATATGTTACTGGCGGGTATTTTGCTGAAAATGGGCGGTTATGCGTTGCTGCGAATGAACGTGGGAATGTTACCGGATGCTCACGCGACTTTTGCCCCGATTTTAATTATTTTGGGGGTTGTTAATATTATCTACGCCGCCTTAACTTCTTTTGCCCAACGAAACCTCAAGCGGAAGATTGCCTATTCTTCAATTTCTCACATGGGATTTGTTTTAATTGGAATGGCATCCTTTACCGAAATTGGGTTAAGTGGTGCGATGCTGCAAATGATTTCTCATGGGTTAATTGGGGCGAGTTTATTCTTTCTCGTCGGTTGTACTTATGACCGTACCCATACATTGATGTTAGATGAAATGGGCGGTGTTGGGTCGAAGATGAAGAAAGTCTTCGCGATGTGGACGACTTGTTCGATGGCGTCGTTGGCGTTACCGGGAATGAGTGGATTTGTGGCGGAAGTAATGATCTTTATTGGGATTTCAACCAGTGATGCTTATAGCCCGACTTTTAAAGTATTAGTCGTGTTCTTAGCTGCGGTTGGGGTGATTTTAACGCCAATTTATCTACTTTCAATGTTGCGAGAACTCCTCTATGGCCCTGAAAACAAAGCGTTAACATCTCACGAAAAATTGGTCGATGCCGAACCTCGCGAAGTGTTTGTCATTACTTGTTTGTTGATACCCATTATTGGGATTGGGTTGTATCCGAAGATTGTCACGCAAATCTATGATTCAACCACAACTCAATTAACGGCTTTGATTCGTCAGTCGGTGCCAACTTTAGGAGATAATCCTCCGATTGCCCAACAAAGTCAAGAGTTGTTGTCATTCACAGCACCGAATATTCCTCAGAAATAGTCTGAATATTCTGTAGAATCCCCCTCCTATAAACAGGGGGATTTTTTTTAGGACTTAAAGACTTGAATTTGTTCTCTTACCCCAGCCCAAAACGCTGAATTATTGCTTGATTTTAAACGGTGTTGAACCGAGCGGACAAAACTCAATATCAAGTTATTCTAAAATAATTTAAACAAAATTACTAATAAAAACCTTGGCTTTCTCATGTTCGGGTAAAATAACCCTAATTTCTAAAATCCCAGAATGATAGGCAAGTTTGGAGACACGATGTTCGCCCAAATCTCCTAAAATTTGCTCAAAGTCTTGGCAACTAATATCACCGATAATGAGCTTATTTCCCGGTAAAATCATTAATGATTTGAGTTTGAGTCGTATTGATTGACTCCTGAAAGGCATTTTTCCGTCTATTTTACAGTCGCCCTCGATCATTTTTCCCATTTTTGAACAATTTCCTTTACCCAAAATGAAAAAAGAAGTTAAACTATACAAGACTTAGAAAAACCAATCATTGTCCCGAGACGCAAAGCCTTTGTTCACGAGCCTTTATCAGCTTTTGAGCTATTTTTGTGTGGGTTATGACTTGAGTCTCAACGACAAAATTAAACGTCTGGGAACATTTATTTCAAACAATATTTGGGTGATGTGTAGAGGATAGTCGTGAGTATAAATCCTCAAGCCTAAAAATGTGGTGCTTTGAAACTTGACCATTTATGAAAATTTTAGATAGAGGATAACAATGACAGTTTTAGTTGCTTTAACGGATGATAACAGGCTAGTGTCCTTTGACTCTAGTAACCCTGGACAGACAACACCAATAGCTGTTACAGGAATTGAGGGGACATTACTGGGTGTTGATACCCGACCCGCCAACGGTTTACTCTACGGTTTGACAACCGCTAACAATCTTTACACCATTGACCCTAGCAGTTTTGATGATGGTACGTTTACAGGCACCTTTACCCTCACCGACGAAGAAGAAGCACTCTTGCGGAATAATAACCTTTACGTTAACCTGCACACGCAAAACTTCAACGGGGGTGAACTCCGAGGACAGATTAACGTTCCGACAGCAGGTAACATTGCTGCAACGGGAATTCCTATCCAAGAGTCTCAAGAAGTCGGTGATGTTGTTCCTCCCGATAGTCCAGCGACAGGTTCCTTTGACGTCAACTACGATGATACCACCAATCGTTTAACTATTTCTGGAACTTTCGACAATCTGACTAGCTCTTTATTTCCTATAGGCCCGGCGGCGGATGCTGAAGGGAATCCTCGCAGCGCCATTCACATTCATAATGGAGTAGCAGGTCAAAATGGGCCGATTATTCGTTCTCTGACAACTTCTGATGGAGTTGCTACCTTGGCGAGTACCCTATCTCAACCCTTTGAAGGCGGTACTATTTCTGGTTTTGACTTCAACCCGGCCGCGGACCGTTTGCGGTTGGTTGGAGACAATGATCAAGATTTTCGGATAAATGTGGATACGGGTGCGGTTATCGTTGATGGGACTCTAGCATTTGCCCCCGGTGATGTGAATGCGGGTATTAATCCTAATGTGACCGCTTCTGCTTATACCAATTCCTTTGCGGGGACGACTTCTACACAGCTTTATAACATCGATACGCTGCTGAATACCCTCGTTTTGCAAAATCCACCCAACGACGGCATTTTAGTCACAGTGGGGGAATTAGGGCTTGATTTTGATACTCTGGGTGGATTTGATATTGCTTCTTCTCCGAATGGAAGTAATACCGCTTTTGCTGCTTCTAATTCTATGCTGTACACCGTTGATTTGGCAACAGGTACTGCAACAAACGTAGGAATGATTGGTGATGATGCTAACTTAAATTTACAAGGTCTTGCGGTTGTAGACCCGTTAACAGGGGATTTTGTATTTGACCCCGCTCAATATTTGGCATCTAATCTGGATTTAGCGGGTGTATTTGGGTTTGATTTGGCTGCGGCGAATCAACATTATTTACAGTTTGGGATTAATGAAAATCGACCTGTAGATACATTTGATGAGGTGAGATATTTGGCATCTAATCAGGATTTGATTGGGGTATTTGGTTTTAATCCTGAGTTTGCAACGGAACATTTTGTTCGTTTTGGTGCAGCAGAAGGTCGTTCAACAACTTCTTTTAATCCGGTTAGTTATCTCAATAATAATGCTGATTTGCAGGCTTTCTTTGGCAATGATTTAGATGCCGCGACCCAACATTATGTTCAGTTTGGTTTTGCTGAAGGACGTATCGTTTAACGGACATTAAATGTAGGGTGGGTGAGAATTTGGGCAACAATTCAACAATAATCTTTAAATAACTCATCCACCCTACTCGTTTCCAATATTGTTGGGAATTTGAGGAGTGGTATTTGCACTCCAATCGGTTGGATAAATCCCCCGGGCAACAAATCGATGAAAACTCGAAAATTCCCAATCGGCGGGGGACTGACATCAACCATGTTTTACGGGATTATAATGGATATAATTACAGTGATTTTCATAGTCCTGTTCGTTTCTAATTAAATGTTCCCAAAATCGCTTTTGCCAGAGGTGAGTTTCTTGTTTTTTGATTCGAGATTCAGTGAGTTCAAACGGAATCTTTAAGAAGCTTGCATAACGCTTGCTAACATAAGTTTTTATTAATCGCCACCGAATTGAATAATTATCATCCCCTTCTGGCAGAGTCCAAATACAGTGAATATGATCGGGCAAAAGAACAATAGCATCCAAGGTAAAAGGATATAATTTCATTACATGATTAATCCCATTTCGGATCGTCAATCGGGCTTTTTCTTTGCAAAGCCAAGGAATTCTTTTGTAGGTAACTTGAGTAAAAAAATAGGTTCCTCCAGGTTGGCGCAATCTGCGATAATTTGACATGGGTAGGGTGGGTGAGTTTTTTTAACTATTATCGCTGCATTTTCGCCCAGATTCTCACCCACCCTACTATAATAAAAACCATCTATCAACCTTTTTATATAACAACCGATGGAACCTCTGACTACTGCTGCTATTATTACCCTCCTATCCAACAAGTTCATTGAAAAAGCAACCGATAAGCTGACGGAAGGGGGATTACAGAAACTCAATGATTTGCGTAAACTGATTTGGCAGAAGGTACGAGGACAACCCCAGGTAGAAAACGCCCTCAAACAAGTTGAACAGGGTTCGGAGTCAGAGTCAGACGTTAAACCCGTTGCTGCATTTCTGGAAACGGCGATGAGTAAAGATCCAGAATTTAGCCAGCAGGTTCAAACCCTCGCCCAACAAATTAACCAAGAACTTGATAACTATTCAGATTTATCACCAATAACAGAACCCAATGTAGCAGCATTTGAATTGAGTTGGGAACAGTTGAAACAACAGCCAGAAACTCAACAGTTAGCTTGTTTGTTGTCTCTGTTTTCTCCCGATGAAATTTCCTGGAACTTAGTTGAAAAGGTTTATCAAGATTGGCAAGGAGACGAATTTGATCTCGAAAATATTAAGGATGGTAGATGCAAGTTAGTAGAACTTAATCTTCTCCAACAAACCGAACAGCAAACCTATTATCTCCATCGACTTCTGCGAGAGTTTTTCCGCAAAAAATTAGAGAAACGGGAAGACACAACTGCAATAAAACAAGCTTTTGTTACGACAATGGTTTCAATTGTTGGTCAAATTCGTCTACAGATCACAACCGAACAAGTCCAACAGATAGAACCCGCTATTAAACATATTGAAGAGTTTGCTAACTCTTTTGCTGAGTTGTTGTCTGATGAAGATTTACTTACACCATTTACTCGTTTAGCTTGGTTCTATCAAGGTAAGACATTATATTCAGAAGCTGAACCTTGGCGGAAGAAAGCTTTGGAGATGGCAAAAACCCGTTTCGGAGATGAACATAACGCTGTTGCATCCAGCCTGAACAACCTCGCCTACCTTTACAAGTCCCAAGGACGCAACAGCGAAGCCGAACCCCTGTATCAGCAAGCCTTGTTGATGTTGGTAAAAACTGTAGGTGAAAACCACTCTAATACTCAAACAGTTTGGGAAAACTTAATCGGATTTTTAATCAAAGTCATCCAAGAAAATAAAACCGATGAATTGAGTGATGATGAATTCATTCAGTCTTTAGTTTCTCAGCTTGAACAGGAATAAAACAAAATATTTATATCAATCATTATTAGTGGCATCGACATTATGAATGTTCGGCAAACTTTACTATGAACTGACTATTGCTGAAAATCTTTAAAATGCGATCGCTAGGTTTCCAAGTCCTTCGCCTTGTCGGAGAGGGATTTAGAGAGAGGTTTTTAAAAGTCCCTCATCTCGTAAAAGAGGTATTTAGGGAGAGCTTGAAATGGTAAAATAAAATTATCCTTGATTAAGATTCCGATTATGGAAGAAATTCTAGAGTTAAAAGAATTGCTACTCAAAGGTGATATCAAAGGATCGTTAACCCTGGTTGACGAGTTAGAAGAAATGGGTCGAAAAGATATTATTAACAATATTCGCAGTTATGCGGTCATTTTACTCCTACATTTAATTAAACAACAAGCTGAAAATCGGACAACTCGTTCCTGGGATGTTTCCATTCGGAACTCGGTTTTAGAAATTCAAGACTTAAACGAACGCCCCAAATCAAAAGGGGTTTATTTGAATTCTGAAGAATTACGGGGTATTCTGGAGAAAGCCTATCCACAAGCCGTTAACAAAGCTTCCCTGGAAGTTGAAGAAGGACGTTATGATTCTCGCGAATTGGAACAAAAAGTTAATCGAGTCAAAATTTTAAATCAAGCGATGAATTTAATTAATGCAGATGATTGATTTCTCGTTATCCCGCTTAAAATTTTTATCCCAAAAAATTAATCCGAAACCCCCCTTTCTAAGGAGGGCTAGGGAGGAAAAAAAGGGGGAATTTTAAGAATATTTCCCCCAGAATTGGGGGCGAGGGGGCGAAAAATGGGGGTATTTCTGGGGAATTTTTAAGAGGCTAAAGTTGCGGTATTTTTATAGTTTTAACCGCAAATAATTCCGCCACCTAACACGATTTCTCCGTCGTACCACACGGCTGCTTGACCGGGTGTAATTCCGAAGATAGGTTCATCAAAAATAAGTTTAACTTGATCATCTTCTGAAGAATTTAACGGTACAACAGTCACAGGTTGGGGTTTGCTGCGATACCGAATTTGCACTTCGGCGCGAACCGGAGAATTTGGGCGGGGAATTGATACCCAATTTACCCGTTTAATGGTACACTCGGTTTGAGTTGCATTTTCGCGATCGCCAACAATCACTTGATTTCGTCCGGCATCAATTCCAATTACATACAACGGGTTTGGTGCGGCTATTCCTAAACCTTTTCGTTTCTACCGTTTATGTTCTGATATTTTTTCTGTTTCTGTTGATTGTTTTAAATTAAGTAGATGCCAAAACACCGAGTTGATAATTTTAAATCTCTTGCAGATCAATATAATTGATTTTTCCTCGTTCTATTTTATCTGGGAGATTAACAACTTTATATCGAGTTCCTTTCGGAACTAAAACTTCACATTCAGCATACATCGCAGAAAAATCACAAATAGCCACACCTGAACGATTTCCTTTAACTCGGAGTACAACTGAATAGCAAGAACCGGAATAATTTTCAGCCACATTTAGACTATAGCTAAAGCTAGCCATCGCTTCTAAAGTATACCCTTCCGGCTGTTTGAGATTTTCAATAAAGGCTTGAATCGACTTCTCACCAAAAGAGAGTCCTCGATAAATCTCTCCCTGATAGCCTGACATTTTATTCATAAAAGTGTTAAGAAGTTCAATCTTCTCATCTTTTACTCCTGCTTGTTCAGCGCGTCGAATTTTGTGATACTCACCTGTTGTAAAGTCAGCAATTGCATTAAACATTTTTTCGACTACAGGGGTATCAATTCCGGTTAAGCGAGTGATATCTTCTGCTGTCAAGGGTTCTAGCGTTGATGTAAGTTTATTCATGGTCAACCAAAAAATTCTATAAACCTATAAAAAGAGCGAAGTGGGAACGGTTTGTCTAACAGGTCGAATCTTTGCGGTGCTTTGTCATTCAAACTGAGATGAATGCCAGGGAATTAAGCCTGAAACGGGATATACAGACTTTAATGGTCAAGTTTTGGTAGTCCCTGTTACAATTTAAGCACTTTTTTCTAAAATTGCGAGTACACAGTTACAGAAATTAAAATAGACCTCTTGCAAAAGTAAGTAGGTAGGCATAATAAATTACCCATCACAAAGGGCTGAAATCCCTATCTGGCAAGGATGGCAATGTGTAAATAATTTTGCAGAGGTACTTAGCGATTCTCCTGCGGGGATACTTTGCGAACGCCAACTAATTTTGACTCAAAGAAAGTTCATAATTATAAATAGCAGCCATGATTCCGGTATCTTTCTGATAGAATCTTAAAAACGTTAAGAGAATGATATATGTTCAACGATAATTATAGTAGAAGCTAAATCTCGATTTTATTTTTTGTTTTTGCTTTTAATGAGGAGTTTGAGTTGCAAGTCGAGTGAGAGTGAATAATGACTCTTTAAAATATCAACAGATGTGACCAATTTACTAAAACTTATCTGTGTGACAACAGTTGCGATAATCACGAAAATATGCTCGTAATTCAGATTACAATAAAAAAATGAATTCAACTCTCTTAACTCAATGCGTTTAACTTCACTTGATGTCTTCCGAGGTATGGCGATCGCTAGCATGATTCTCGTTAATAATCCCGGCAGTTGGAATCATGTTTATCCCATTTTAAAACACGCCGAATGGCATGGCTATACGCCCACAGACTTGGTTTTTCCCAGTTTCCTATTTATTGTTGGTGTGGCGATGGCTTTTTCCCTCTCAAAATATACCCGAGAAAACGGGAACACAAAGGACAATATTTCCCCCCAAATTTATCTCCGAATTCTGCGTCGTTGTGTGATATTGTTTCTACTCGGACTCCTTCTTAATGGTTATCCAAATTATGACTTAGCTAATATTAGAATTATGGGAGTCTTACAGCGAATTAGCCTCGCTTATGGACTCTCTGCAATAACTATTTTACACCTTTCCCGCAAACAAATTTGGGGTTTATCAATTGGTCTATTAATCGGATATGCAGTGGTAATGCAACTGATTCCTGTTCCGGGTTATGGTGTGGGAAACTTAACGCCAGAAGGAAACTTCGCCGCTTATATTGATCGGTTAATTTTGGGAGAACATCATTTATTAAGCGGTGGAAAATATGATCCAGAAGGACTCTTAAGTACACTTCCGGCTACTGTAACCGTTTTCATTGGCTATTTAACCGGAGACTGGCTAAAAAAACAACCCATAACCCACCAAACCAGTTTAAATTTAGTCATTATCGGTTTATGTAATATTATTATCGGTCATTTCTGGGGATTAATATTTCCGATTAATAAAGCTTTATGGACAAGTTCCTACGTTCTCGTTACCGCAGGTTGGGCGTTAATATTACTCGCAATTTGTTATGAAATCATCGAAGTTCGTCACCACCGAAAATGGGGATTTATTTTGGAAGTGATGGGACTTAACCCAATTTTTCTGTTTGTGGCTTCGGGTTTTGTTGCCCGAGTATTAATCTACACTAAAATCCCTCAAAATGGCGAATCAATTAGTTTAAAAACTTGGATTTATGAAAATGGGTTTGTGTCTTGGGCGGGTGAGATGAATGGATCTCTAGCCTTTGCGATCGCCAACATTTTAATTTGGTGGATAGTATTGTATGGAATGTATCAGAAACGTTGGTTTATTAAAATTTGAGAAATCGATTCAATCTGTAATCAGTAGAAATCAGTTAATCTTCACAAATCAAACGGATTAATTAGATGAAGTTGATCAATCCAGCAGAAGATAACTTTAAACTGGATGGGTCTGCTGAGGAAATAAATTGCTATAGTCAATGGACAACCCCTTAATGGGCATGAGTGGTTAGAAGTTGGCAAAGACCTGATCTTGATTCCCTCAAACTCGGTAGTGATTTCCCTATTGCGTGACTCCTACCCTGACAACAGTCGCTACAATCAATGAATGTGAACTTGATTGGTGGGTTAGTATGATTCCAACCGTTATTGAACAATCGGGTCGAGGTGAACGCGCCTTTGATATATATTCCCGACTGCTACGCGATCGCATTATTTTTCTGGGACAACAAGTCACCGCAGATTTAGCTAACCTGATCGTGGCTCAAATGCTGTTTCTCGATGCAGATGATCCCGAAAAAGATATTTACCTGTACATCAACTCTCCAGGGGGTTCAGTGTCCGCAGGATTGGGGATTTACGACACCATGAACCATATTCGCCCCGATGTGAGTACCATTTGTATTGGGTTAGCGGCGAGTATGGGCGCCTTCTTGCTGAGTGCAGGGGCCAAAGGAAAACGGATGAGTCTACCCCATTCTCGGATTATGATTCACCAACCGTTAGGAGGCGCTCAAGGACAAGCTACTGATATCGAAATTCAAGCCAAAGAAATCCTTTACTTGAAGAAACGCCTCAATCAAAGTCTCGCCGATCATACCGGACAACCCCTGTCCCGAATTGAAGAAGATACCGAACGAGATTTCTTTATGTCTGCTCAAGAAGCTGTTGATTATGGCTTAATTGATCAGGTCTATGATCGTAAAGCAATGGCTGCTAGTGCTGCTGCTAATAATGGCGGCTGATCATTGAGGTAACAGGTGATAGGGAGATAGGGCAATAGGGTGATGAGCAGGTTAAACCCCTAAATCCTCAGTCCTAAATCCTATTCCCTGTTTCCTGATTTAATTGTCGGCGTGAGGTGCGGGAGTCGGGAGAGATTCGAGATAGTGTAGAAAGTCCAGCAATTCATCTTCAGTGAGCTGATGACGAGAGCGCTTTCCATAGGTTTTTTGAAGATGTTCTACCCCTTGTTCAGTTGTCCAACCCAAGCGTTTGAGTTCGAGATCCGTTCTCGCAATTTCCGAAGAAAAATCCGTAGACTCAATGGTTGCTTGTGGCTTTTTCTTTTTTGAGGTTTTAGACGTAGAAGACTGAGGAGAATGATCTTCAGAGGGGGATGGAACTTCATGACTCTCCTCTGAAGGCGTATCCGGTAAAGGGGGTAATGAAGCGCTTCGTCCCTTCGTCGGTGAAGTCGAACTGGCTTCTGTTGTTGGGGAGGGAGAGGAAGAACTGGGATTAAGATAAGTTGCAGAGAGCCAATCATCAGAAGACGTTCCCCCAGAAGACCAATCTTCCAATTCTGAAGGGCTTGAGGACGTTTCAACCCTAGACTCTGGTACAGAAGCTTCCGGAAGTTGAGCCGGTTCAGGGGCCGAATTGAGTTCAAATGGAGTCGAATTTTCCGTCCCCGCCAAAGAACGAGTTGTGGAGAAATTAGGTAAAGCCGTAGAGGTTTCAATCCCGAGAACTTGAAGCGATCGCTTCCGAGCCTGATCTTCTGCAAGTTCAACCGTCTCCGCTGCCGCTAGCCCCGAAGAAATAATCACACTATCGACTTCCACCAAGACACGAACCACATACTGACCATGATCAATCGCCAGTAACTCAGAGATTAAACCCCCTGTCGGGTAGCGAGATCGAAATTGAGCAAACATATCGGATATCCTAATTTAAGGTATACTAACTTAAGCATTTGTCATTGACGCAGCACTCAATCATGCTACCGTCTAGATGAATCAATCTACTTTCAGGTGGACTTCATTTAGATGAAATTATGCCGTAGCTAGGGTAATTAATTGTGAAGACAGTCCTCAATCTGTTGGGCTTCTTCTCAGCCCGAGAGGAGCAGTTGCCCTCAATTGTATCACTGTATGCTTGAGGGAATAGGCGCGGAAAAATCAGCGTCCCCACCCACTCGGTTTAGGCAATCTCCTTGCATCCCGCGCCGAACCTTCTTCCAATGGCGGCTGTTTTCTTTCAGATTCGTTGCATGATTCGCGTTGTATCTCCATTATTGAGAGAATCGCGTCTCCGTTACCCAAACAGATGAGGAAGTGTCAAGACAAGTCAACTGATCGCAGAGATAACAAGGAAAGACCGCTACATGGAATTTTCAATCGCTACACTTTTGGCTAACTTTTCCGAAGATAAACTGGTCGCCCCGAAAGCATTAGAGAAAAAACTGGCTCCCGATGACGACAGTTTACGAAAATTTCAAATCGCCTTAGATGCGTTAGAGCGAATTGGAGTCCTCGAAAAAGATAAAGGCCGCTATCGCCGAATCGAACAAGAAAGCGTTGTTGAAGCCAAACTTCGCTGTTCGAGTAAGGGATTCTGTTTTGCCATTCAAGACGCAGAAGGCGCAGAAGATGTTTACATTCGTGAAAGTCATCTGAGTAATGCCTGGAATGGCGATCGCGTCCTGGTCAAAATTATCAAAGAAGGGAGTCGGCGTCGTTCTCCTGAAGGAGAAGTGTATCTGATTCTCGAACGAGCTAACCCTTCGGTACTGGCACGAGTCAAACGCACTCCCAAAACCTTTCGGGCGGTTCCTCTCGATGATCGGCTTCTGTTTGAATTAGATTTGATTGATCAATCTCCAGAACTTCAAGAAGCGATTGACCATTTAGTTCATGTTGAGGTGGTTCGTTATCCGTTGGGAATACATCGCCCCGTCGGTCAGGTGGTGCAAATTTTGGGATCAGATGCCGAAGTTGCAGATGATTTGGATATTGTCTGTTGTAAACATGATTTACCTCGGGCTTTTTCCCCCTACGCCTTACAAGAAGCTGAATCTTTACCCACGCAAATCAAAAAATCTGACTATAAAAACCGGGCGGATTTACGCAAACTGTTCACGATTAGTTTCCACCCGGATTTAGGGAATTCCGAATTTTCCGTTTTAGATGAAGAAGAAAAAGAGTCCGCCCAATATTGTGTTGATCGGGCTTTTACCTTAGAACAAACTGATTCGGGCAATTGGCACTTAGGAATTCATATTGCCGATGTTGGCCACTACGTCGCCCCTGATACCGCCCTAGATCGCGAAGCCCGTAAACGCGGAACGGCGATCTATTTAGCCGATAAATATATCTCCATCCTCCCCAAAGAACTCAGTTGCGATCGCCTCGCCCTTTTACCGGAACAAGAACGTCTCACCCTTTCAATCTTAATTAAACTTGATCCGACCGGAAGACTAATCGAGTTTGAAATTCAGCCCAGTGTGATCCAAGTCGATCATCAAGTAGACTACAAAATGGCTCAGGCTATTCTCGATGGAGTCGAAGCGGGTTCTCCAGAAGTGCTTTCAATTTTAGAAAATCTCTTAGAAGTCAGTCGAGCGGTTCGACAAATGCGATCGGCGCGGGGCGGCTTTGAACTCAACCTGCTCGATACTCACTGTCATTTTGATGATGAGGGAGAACTCGGGCCGATTGTGGTCGCTTCTTTGTGTATTGCTCAGGCTATGGTATCAGAACTCAATGTTTTAGGCAATCAAGTGGTTGCCAATCATCTACAAGCCCTGAGTTTACCTGCGATCTATCGGGTTCAACCTGCGCCTGATCCAACTGATGTCAGTGAATTGGCCAAACTCTCCACCCATTTGGGCTGTGAATTAGAACTCGAAAGTGAAGAAGAAGTTCAGCCAACGGATTTTCAGTCTTTTGTGGAAGCTTTGGCGGGTTCAAAAGCAGAACGAGTGTTAACTTATTTGCTCGAAGATAGCCTCAAACCTGCCGTCTATAGCATCACCCCTAAACCTCATTTTGGACTGGCTCTAGACTGTTATACCCATTGCACCGCACCGTTATCGCGATATACTGATATTCAAATTTCCCGAGTCCTGAAGGCGATTTTTGAAGAAGGACGAGATCGACGTTCTACTCGGTCTAAAGATCGGGTGAATTTGGGTCATTCCTCTTGTCACGGTAAAATTGCCTGGAACGTTCTTCCCCCAGATTTACAAGCTGAATTAGAGTCTCAGTTTGCTCAATTGGTGGTGCATTTGAGTGAACGAGAAAGTGTCGGTGTTGATGCCGAAGAAGATTTAGAAGGGTTGAAGAAAACTGGATTTATGAAGGCCCGCACAGGTCAAACCTTTGTGGGATTGATTACGGGTGTACAGTCTTATGGGTTCTTTGTGGAAATTGAAGTCGAATCTCCTGGCGGTTCCCTACTGCGGGTAGAGGGGTTAGTTCATGTGTCTTCTCTCAAGGATGATTGGTATGAATACCGCTCCCGTCAACAAACGCTTGTGGGTCGCAAAAACCGTAATCAATATCGTTTGGGTGATAACGTGGAAGTACAAGTCAAGAGTGTAGACTACTATCGCCAACAAATTGATTTGGTCGCGGTGGGCGGAGGGAGTGAAGCTGTTGATGACAACGACGATCCCTACAACAATTACTAAAACATGGGTTTGGAGTCGTTTGAGGTAACGCCTGATTACGACTCCAATTCAAAATTCAAAACGAACTTATGAGCGATCAAAAACCCCTAATTCTTGGTGTCTGCGGCGCCTCTGGACTGATTTATGCTGTCCGAACGTTAAAATATCTACTAGAGGCTGACTTGCCCATTGAGTTAGTCGCTTCCAAATCGGCTTATATTGTTTGGCAAAGTGAACAAAATGTTCGGATGCCTCCTGATCCGTCTGGGCAAACAGAATTTTGGCGAGAACAGGCCGGAGTCCCGAAGTTAGGTCAATTGCGTTGTCATCCTTGGCAAGATGTCGGCGCCAATATCGCCAGTGGTTCTTTCCGCACGTTGGGAATGGTTGTGATTCCCTGTAGTATGAGTACCGTGAGTAAACTTGCCAATGGATTAAGCTCAGATTTGCTCGAACGAGCAGCGGATGTACAACTTAAAGAAGGGCGTAAATTGGTTGTGGTGCCGCGAGAAACTCCCTTTAGTTTGATTCACTTACGAAATTTGACTACTCTGGCTGAATCAGGGGTTCGCATCGTTCCGGCGATTCCGGCTTGGTATCATCAACCTCAAACCATCGAAGATTTAGTAGACTTTGTGGTAGCGCGTACTCTCGATCAACTAGAGATCGACTGTGTACCGATCAAGCGCTGGAAAGAGGACTGAATTTGACGAAATTTGATTCGCTTTCGGCTGAGTAAAGCCTAATTGCCCCAACCCTGTACACCTAGCAACTGACCCATCATACCCATGTCTGTCGCGAATTTAGTTATCTTTTTGATTGCTGTGGCAGGACTGGCTTTGCTGGTCGCGCAGAATCTTTCTCCGTCTGTATCCCTGGTTTTTTTGGGTACTCAGTCGCCTGCATTTCCTTTGTCTTTTTGGATTGTCATGGCGATCTCCGTTGGGGTAATATTATCGCTGCTGATCTGGGGTTTATTTCAGTTGTCGGGTTCGGGTTCTACGGTTGCGAGAAGTTCGCCGTCTCGTTCTCCTAAACCTCCGGTTCAACCCCCAACAGGTTTTACACCTGAACCCACATCCTCTTATTCTGCGGGTCAAAATCCTCCCAATACAACCAAAACTTCTACGGGTTATTCTCCACCCCCTCCCCGTTCAACAACTTCGGCTACTGATGATTGGGAAACAGAGGTCAGACCCATTCGTCAATCTTGGGATGAGGAAGATTGGGGACTAGATGAAGAAGAATCTATTCATTCTACACCTTCTCAAACTGCCTGGAAAGAGCAGGAAGGGTCTTCTGATTTGGATGATAGCGAACCGACTTCTGAAGCTTCTGAGCAAAGATCCTCAAATGACCTAGACTCTGAATATTCTCGCCGAGATCACTACGAAGTTGAACAAAAACCCAAACAGCAATCTTGGTCAGGTTCAGTGTATTCTTACGGGTATCGCGAAGGAGAAGATACAGGGGTTGGAAAATCGGAATCGGTTTATGATGCTGATTATCGTATTATTACGCCTCCACCTCCGGCAACGGAAATTCAAGACCAGGAGGAAGAAGAAGAAGACTGGGAATTGCAAGAGTCTGAAGCTGACCCAGAAGAATCTTCATCTCGTTCAACAGATGAACAGTCTCAAACGAATGATGATCGACGCTCGACAGAATATTAGAATAGTTGGGTGGGATAGCGATATGGGGGAGTTTACAATAGATTCCAATCGATAGAAAAGTAGATCCCATTTTCTTGTAAAGTTCGTTCCCCTGAATCAATATCGGTGAGCGGAATTCCCCAGTCAAGCTTTAAGGTCAGGCGATCGCTGTATTGCCAACGCAAACCCAAACCAACCGAAAATAATGTTCTAGAGTCGATCTCTAAGTCTGAGTTGGCATTCCAAGCCCGACCCAGATCGACAAAGGGAGTTAATTGTAACACTCCTTCACCATTGGAAGTTCGCAGCAAAGGGTAGCGTAACTCCACTGAAGCAAATGCGGCATTATCCCGCAGTAAAAAATCCTGACGATATCCTCGTACGGTTTCAAATCCCCCTAGCCCGATCTGTTCGAGGGGAATTAATTCTTCATTGGAGAGTTGAATATCTGATCGGACTAATAATACTGTATCGGGTGCCAATAATCGCAACCACTGCGCCTGTCCTCGCCAGGCTAAATATCGACTATCGGGTTCGTCATTGTTATTAATGGTGGCATTTAATGCCCCGACTCCTAAACTAAATTGCGATCGCGCTGCTAACACCTGTTTTGCCCCTCGATGAACATATTCTTGATAAAATCGTATGATTGATAAACGAGTTTCTCCGTTATTTTCTGCCCCGCGTGATAGGGGAAAACCGACTCCCAAAATAGAGGTATCTGTTTCTCGACGAGTTAGGGCTAAACCTAAAGTAAGTTCTTGTTGAGGGGTTTGAATAATCGGTTGGCGGTAGCGAAATTCATAGGTGTAACTATTGGCTTCAATATTGAGATCTTCAAAGGGCTGTTCAATGACTTGACTATCGGTATAGTTGAAGTAAACTCCGAGCGTTCCATTACGAGAATTAATCGGAAAATCATAAGTAAGATCAACAATATCACTGCCGTCGGTATTACTATAAACTACATTAAAGCGATCTCCTTGCCCGAATACATTCCCTTCGATCACTTCTATTCCTCGCCGAAACGTACCGACACTGGGGGGGCGACTATTATCACTAAATGCTTTAACTGTAAATGTATCGGCGGTTTGAAATTCAACATTGAGAATGCTTTCACCGGGACGAATTCCTGCCGATAGTTCAGCCGAAATGGTGGAAATTACTGGGTTTAATTGCAGCAGTTGTAGAGCTTCTAAAAGATGATTTTGATTGAGTGGTTTTGAGATTGCTTTTTCGAGTCGAGAGCGAACATAATTAGAGTTTAAGCGTCCAGTTCCGGTAATATTTAATTCTGCAATTTCGCCTTCAACAATTTGAATTTTGACAACTCCTGCTTCTAAGGTTTGGGGAGGAATTAATGCTCCAGAAGTAATATAACCGTTGCTCACATATAAATCTGTGACTGCCGAACGGGCTTGCAAAAGTTCAGCAAATGTAATCGGACGATTGAGAAAAGATTGAGTGACTGCGGCTAATTCTTGATTAGAAAAGGCGGTATTGCCTTGAAAAATAAATTGTTTAATGACCCGGGTTTGTGATTGTTCTACATTGGGTTCTGTGGGGGGAGAATCGGGGGTTGGAGAGGGCATAAGTTCCTCGGGAGGGGGGAGGGCAGGAGGGAATTGAGGTTCAGGAATTGGCGGATCAGGAGGGACGGGTTGAGGATAAGAATTTTGAGTTAGTAGAGGTGATGCAGCCATAAGAGGAGAAGTCATAGACTGTGAAACCCCTGTTGCCCATAAAAAAATAAATATTATCAAAAAATCACATTTATTATGACTCAATGGATGATCCATATCCTGGGGTTGGTTCTATAATTAAAATATTGAGTTTATACACTAAACTGAATAAAAATGCTATTCTACAAGTAGAGTTTTTACAAATTTATAAAAACTGTTCGATTAGCCAAATTTGTTTCAATCTGGGAAGATTCTAATTGACCAATTGACAAGACTATGGTTTGTTAGAGTCAGACTGAATCAAGGGTGCTTAATTCAGTGTTCTCAATTATAGATAGAAGGACTAAAGTTTATGATGCTGATCAGTGATTGTCTACTCAGTGTTAGACAATTTCTAATCGCTCAATTATTGACTCGATGGCTCCCTGTTGGTTTAAGTTTAGCGATCGCTGCTTGTCACGGAATTTCCGCAAATGAAAGCCGGAGTGATTCGTCTTCGGATCTCAAAAAAACAACACCACATCCCAATTTGAAGGGAGTCACCCTGACGGTATTGAGTCTGACACCAGGTAACGGAATCACAGAACCCATTATCGATCACGCGGCTCAATTTGAAGCCCTCACAGAGGTCGAGATTAAAATTATCACGGCACCGTTTGACCTACTGTATCAAGAAATTTTGAATGATTTCCGGAGAGGTATTCACAATTATGATGTGGTGATTATTCCTCCCCAGTGGAAAGCAGACTACGTTCGGTATGGGTATTTGCAAGACTTAACTAAACGGGTTAAAACCGATTCAGCCATTCAGTGGGAAGATATTGCTGTCTTTTTTCGAGAATATCATGCCACTTACGAGGGTGAAGTTTACGCGATTCCCCTCGATGGAGAGGTACTCAGCTTATACTATCGTAGTGATATTTTAGAACAGCAGGGCATTATTCCTCCGCAAACTTGGGATCAATATTTAGACTTAGCCCGAAAGATGGACGGCCAGGATCTCAATAATGATGGAGAAGCAGACTACGGTTCTTGTCTAGCGAGAACTCCCCAGGCTAACTCTCGGATGTTGTGGGCGGTGGCGAGTTCGTTTTTACAAACTCAGGGAACTCAACAAGGGGCTTTTTTTGATTCGGATACGATGAAACCTCTCGTTAATAACCCTGCTTTTATAGAGGCTTTAGCCATTTATAAAGAAACCGCTACTTATGGGCCAAAAAAACCCGAAGATGAAACGCTTTCGGTGATGGAAATACGGTCACTCTTTCTCTCAGGTCGTTGTGCTTTGACGATTGACTGGGGAAATTTAGGGACTTTAGCAATGAAGTCTGACTCCCCGATAAAAAACCAATTTGGAACAGCTATTTTACCCGGAAGTCCTAAAGTTTTAGACCGAGAAACAGGTCAGTTTGTTACCTGTAATCAGTCGATTTGTCCCTATAGCGAAGAAGGGATTAATTATGCACCCTATGCCGCTTTGGGGGGTTGGGTCGGGACGGTGAATAATGATTTACCAGCAAAAACACTTTCAGCGGCTTATGCTTTTCTGTCCTATATGAGTCAGCCTGAACAATCTAATCTGGATGTGATCACTTCATCAACAGGCTTTAATCCCTACAGAATCTCTCAGTTAACTGACCGTCAATCCTGGATAGAAGCAGGTATGAACAAGCAGCTTGCGAGTCAATACCTGAATGCGATTTATCTATCTTTAAATAATCCGAATATTGTCTTAGATTTATACATTCCTCAGTATGAGGTTTATCAACAGAAAATTTTACATCCGATTTTAATGGATGTCTTAAATAATGAAATTTCGTTATCAGAAGCGATCTTGCAAATTGAATCAAGTTGGGAAAAGAAGACCGATGAACTGGGTCGTGAGAGTCAACGACAGGCTTATTGTCAAAGCTTAAAGATAGAGTGTAATTAAACTTTGTGATTAGAATAAAAAATAACGTTGTGCCATTGGTAAACTTTCCGCAGGTTCACAGACTAAAAGTTCACCATCGGCGCGAACTTCGTAGGTTTCGGGATCGACTTCCATTTGGGGTAACGCATTATTAAGTTTCATATCTGCTTTAGTTAAATTTCGGGTATTTTTGACGGCAACCGTGGGTTTTTGTAAACCAATTTTTTCCTTGATTCCAGCTTCTACAGCCGCCTGAGAAACAAAGGTCAAAGAAGTGGCAGTCATCGCCCCGCCAAAACTGCCAAACATGGGGCGCATATGAACAGGTTGAGGCGTGGGAATACTAGCATTTGCATCGCCCATTTGTGACCAAGCAATGAATCCGCCTTTGATAACAATCTCCGGTTTAACGCCAAAAAAAGCGGGTTTCCACAAACATAAATCCGCTAATTTTCCTTCTTCAACTGAACCCACATAATCAGAAATTCCATGAGTAATTGCGGGGTTAATGGTATACTTAGCAATATAACGTTTAGCCCTAAAATTATCGTGGGTTTCTTGAGTATTTTCAGGCGAACAAAGTAGCCCTCTTTGTACTTTCATTTTATGGGCAGTTTGCCAAGTTCTAATAATTGTTTCTCCCACTCGTCCCATTGCTTGGGAGTCAGAGGCAATCATACTAAAAGCACCCAAATCGTGTAAAATATCCTCTGCGGCGATAGTTTCACGGCGAATTCTTGACTCTGCAAAGGCAACATCTTCGGGAATATTTCGATCTAAATGATGACAAACCATCAACATATCGAGATGTTCTTCTAAGGTGTTAACCGTATAAGGGCGAGTCGGGTTTGTTGAGGAGGGTAAGACATTTTGTTGACCACAAACTTTGATAATATCGGGGGCGTGTCCTCCCCCAGCGCCTTCGGTATGATAAGTATGAATAACTCGATTTTTAAAAGCGGAAATAGTCGTTTCCACAAATCCCGCTTCATTTAAAGTATCGGTATGAATGGCAACTTGAACATCATATTGATCGGCAACATTTAAACAGGTATCAATTGCGGCAGGTGTTGTTCCCCAATCTTCATGTAATTTTAATCCTAAAGCACCCGCAACAATTTGTTCAATTAATCCTTCCGGTTTGGCACTATTTCCCTTTCCTAAAAACCCCAAATTGATTGGGAACGCATCTGCCGCTTGCAACATTCGATGAATATTCCAAGATCCGGGTGTACAAGTGGTGGCATTTGTTCCGGTAGCGGGGCCTGTTCCGCCCCCGATCATTGTCGTAATTCCTGATGCAATTGCAGTTTCGATTTGTTGAGGACAAATAAAGTGAATATGGCTATCAATTCCGCCTGCGGTGACGATCATTCCTTCTCCAGCAATGGCTTCGGTAGCCGGACCAATAATAATATTAACGTTGTCTTGAATATAGGGATTTCCTGCTTTTCCGATTTTAAAAATTTTGCCGTCTTTGATGCCAATATCGGCTTTAATAATGCCCCAATAATCTAAAATTAAGGCATTCGTGATCACCAGATCAACAGCGCCTTCTTCGCGAGAAATGGGAGACTGTCCCATCCCATCTCGGATAACTTTTCCGCCCCCAAATTTGACTTCATCACCGTAGGTGGTATAATCTTGTTCTACTTCAATGATTAATTCGGTATCGGCGAGGCGAATGCGATCGCCAACGGTTGGGCCAAATGTTTCAGCGTAGGCGCGACGATCCATTCGATAACTCATCACGAATTCCCCTAATTAATGACTATTTACGGCGTATAAACTTCCGCCAGTTCGACTTCTAAATCTGTTCTCCATTGGGAGATCGGTTTTTCCCAATTTTCCTCCCATTTTTGGGCGAGAAATGGTTTAGCTTTTGCCCCCATTCTATACCCAACGGCGATCCGATCTAACAATTTTTCCATCTCTTCGGGAGATTTAATTAAAGCCCTTAACAGTCCTCCTGCCAACAACACAATTGCCATCGGTCTGCGAGTTTGGGCGAGGATAAAGGCTTGTAATCCTAATTCTCCCACAACATTGGTACTAAATCCAGTGATTAGATGCCAAATATCATGGGTTTGGCGCAACCTTAACATGATATAAGTTGTATCATCTTCGATGTCTAGTTTACGGTAAAAGTTAGGGTCAAATCCTTCTTTTTTGAGGTAAGAAGCATAGGTATATCCGAGAGAATTTGAGGGTAATTCTAACAAGGAGTCTAAGTTGGGAGATGGGGCTAAATAGCGTTCTTCAACTATGGGTTTAACTCCCGGTTGAGACTGGATATATTCTATTGCAACTTGAGTATATTTGGCTTGACGCAAACCGTCTTCAATATCATGCACTGATTCGGTCTGATCGGGATCTCGAAGAAGGTTAATGAATCCTTTTGCCGTCTGAAAAAAATCTATATTTAGACTTTGTAATTCTCGAAATAACATAGTTTTATGGGTTGTAACTTCACATCAAAGTTGACCGTTTATTTTCCCATTCAAGCCATAAACCTGACGACTTCCAGCTAGAGAAACTAATTCAATTTCTCGTTCATCTCCGGGTTCAAACCGAACTGCTGTTCCTGCGGGAATATTCAATCGCATTCCTTTAGTTTGTTCTCGTTCAAATTCTAGGGCGGTATTCACCTCGTAGAAATGAAAATGAGAACCAACTTGAATGGGACGATCTCCGGTATTCGACACTTTTATTTTTCGGGTAGTCCGACCCAAATTCAGTTCAATTTCGCCTTCTTTTATAAAAAATTCACCGGGAATCATAAATATTTTGCTCTAAAAATTTAGGGACAATCTTTCTATTTTAAACGATAGGATTGTGAATGGTTACTAACTTTGTGCCATCTGGAAAAGTGGCTTCGACTTGCACTTCTTCGACCATTTCCGGTATACCCTCCATCACCTCATCACGGGTTAATAAGGTTTTACCATAACTCATTAATTCGGCAACAGTTCGCCCTTCTCTCGCCCCTTCTAAAATCGCCGCAGACAGATAGGCAATAGCTTCGGGATAGTTAAGTTTCAAGCCTTTATCTTTGCGTCTTTCAGCAAGTAATCCGGCTGTAAAAATCAATAGTTTGTCTTTTTCTTGAGGCGTTAATTGCATAATTTCTGCACACCTTATTTTGAGTTAAATCTTCCAAACTCGGGGCTGAGTGATGACTCGTCCCTGATAGTTTTGGCGGATATATTGCCAAACATTCGTAAACCAGTTTATCACCTCTTGGGTGGTATTTCCGCGATAACGACACAACAAACCCGATAAAAGTTGGGTGACTCCTACCTCTCCTAAAGTGTCCTGTGGATTCCACAATTGTCGAATTTCTTTTAGCATTTCTTCAGAAACAGAATGTCCAACCCAAGCCAAACTTCCAACCACCGCTTGTCCCGCCAAACCGTGAGGACTGGTGAGAATTTCTGCATTCGCAGGTAGCCACTGACGATCTATCCATAATGGCTTTTCATTTTGCCAAATTTCGGTACAAGATCGCCATTCTCCTTCGGTGAATTGTTCGCCTCTGGCGGTGCGTCCAAACCGGGTTATTTCCCATCCTAACCACGTCGCATTTTCACTGAGTTCAACGTATAAATCTTGGCGATAAATTGCCCCATTAAAAACAATAGTTTCTCGGGGTAAATATTCACAAAAAGCGTCTGAATCGACTTGTATTTTAATCGTTTGTTTGGCTTGTTTTCCGCTACTGCGATAGATTTTACTAGCGGATGCAGTGGTAATGAGGGCTTGGGTTTGGGGTTGTAAATGAATTTCTTGTAACAGGCGATCGCCTCCAACTATTCCTCCGCCTGTATGTAAGATTACGTTATGACAAATCTCTTTTCCTTCGGGATAAAATGAACGTTGAATTTTTAGGGGAGTTTGGCTATAGGTTTCTATTAGTTTTGTTGAATTGTTATCTTTGGCGTATTTTAACCGCAGAATTCCTTGCCATCCCGTTAATTTTTCAGGGGTCATTAGAATGTTTAACTCTGGTTCGACCCAGTTATTATAGATGAAGTTGGATATTTTTTAAAATTTTAACCCCAAAATAAATAAGGTAGATTAAAGCTTTAACCTACCTCTATAATATTGTTTCTAATTTATTAAAGTTTAGCAAGCAAAGTCTGCTTACGCAATAACAATTTGGATTTTTCTATCAACTCCATCTATTAGAAAAAATTGA
>Ga0207419_1000040_pt1 | contig 91960 bp, 83 predicted proteins | sample ElkSloMetagenome_4_FD_184723 | JGI IMG/M metagenome (GOLD analysis project Ga0207419, IMG submission 184723) | Hot spring microbial communities from Elkhorn Slough, Monterey Bay, USA - MD2A (version 2) | ecosystem: Environmental > Aquatic > Marine > Intertidal zone > Estuary: Microbial mat ...
AGATATGCAACACAAAATTTTTGAACCCAAGTTTACTACAAAATCAAGTGGCATGGGATTAGGATTAGCTATGGTTAAAAATATTATAGAAGCGTATCAAGGTCGTATTGACTTTAATTCTAATTTAGACCAAGGCACGACCTTTAGAGTTACATTCCCTAAAACGTAAATAGACTAAAACATTATAAATATGACATTCAATAACATTCTTCTCAAATCAAAATCGGGTATAGCTTATATAACTATAAACCGACCCAAAAAACTCAATGCTTTAAACAAAGCGACCATTCAAGAATTACATGAGGCATTTCAACAAACCGATGAAGCCCGCGATGTAAAGGTTATTATTGTTACCGGGAGTGGTGAAAAAGCCTTTGTTGCCGGCGCTGATATCAGTGAATTTGCAGATTTTAATGTTGATCAAGGAGGGGAATTAGCCGCAAAAGGGCAAGCTCTACTATTTGATTTTGTTGAACAACTGTCTACTCCCGTGATTGCTGCAGTTAACGGATTTGCCCTTGGTGGCGGTTTAGAATTAGCCATGGCTTGTCATTTTAGAATTGCTAGTGATAATGCTAAAATGGGTTTGCCAGAAGTATCATTAGGGGTGATACCAGGTTACGGTGGAACTCAACGCTTACCGCAATTAGTGGGTAAAGGAAGAGCTATGGAAATGGTGATGACAGCCGGCATGATAGATGCACAACAGGCTTTAAATTACGGGCTTGTGAACCACGTGAAAACTCAAGACGAGCTTATGGAATTTTGCGAGTCCATAGCCGGTAAAATAATGCGCAATTCTTCTGTGGCTATTTCAGAGGCTATAATGGCGGTTAATGCAAATTTTGAAGATGGTGTAAATGGTTTTCAAGAAGAAATTAAAGCCTTTGGAAGATGCTTTGGTACCGAAGATTTTAAAGAAGGGACCACAGCTTTTTTAGAAAAACGAAAGGCCAACTTTCCTGGGGAATAAAATAAAAAGGTGCGTGCAGCTGCACACACCTTTTAATCAAATAACTAATATAAACAACTAACTAGCAATTCGCTAGATATTAAAATTCTTTGTGTAAGTTTTTCCGTTAGCTTTAATAATCACCTTGTAATTGCCCTTGGCAGAATCGTCTAATTTAAGAGCTCTATTTAAAACGCTTTCACCGTTTAAAACTTCAGAGTAAATTAAATCATACTCATAGTAAATAGAAATGGTCATTTTATGAGTATCTAGGCCTAGCTTAGAAATAAGTAAGGTGTTATTTTTAGTTCTTACGACAGGTTTAAATATTGTTTCACCCTTGTTTTTTTCAACAACCACAGCATCACCTAATACTTTAACAATTGTAGTCTCTACCTGAAAAGCTTTATCCACTTCAACCGTGTAAACGCCCTCGTCTAAGGTTTTAAAATTTAAAATTTGAGTAACGTCTCCTTTAAAATTAACTTGATTAGTGTAAATGGTCTCGCCAGCAGCATTCTTTACAATTACTGTATTTCTGGTCTTTTCGTTATGGTCATTTTCTAATCCGTAGTTAGCAAAAGATGAGATCATAACTAATCCTAATACTACTATTCTTAATGTGTTTTTCATTTTATTAATAATTAAAAATTATACAGGACAAAAGTAGAAGGATTAAGGAGGTCTTAAAACTACAATTTTGGCAATTTTATATACAAAATTAACCCGATAAGTATTTAAGAAAACGTTATCGGTTAATTGAGTATATATTATAGCTAATTTTGCATATCTTTTTAACATATTGTAACCTAACTTTGTCATTACTATGCAAAAGAGAAAACCTACATTAGAAAAAATAAGCCCGCAGTTTGGTAGTTCTATCAAAGTGCGCAAACATAATGCGGCTTATGTTGGTGATAATAAACCATTTTGGCATTTCCATCCAGAAATGGAATTGGTCTATGTAAATAAAGGTCAAGGCAAACGCCACATTGGCAATCACTTGTCCTATTTTAATAATAGTCAGTTATTATTGCTTGGGTCTAATCTACCTCATAATGGGTTTACAGATAGACTTACCGTGAATGGCTCTGAAACCATTGTGCAATTTAAGCCTGAATTCTTAGGGGTTCATTTTTTCGATATCCCTGAGATGGAACGTATAAAACAATTGTTTCAGCGTTCTAAAAAAGGACTTTTGTTTGGCGTAAAAACAAAGAAAAAATTAGGATCTAAAATTGAAAAATTAGCAGAAAAGGAAGGTTTTAAAAAAATATTGGTGCTATTAGAAATCCTACATACTTTAGCCAAGGCCGAGGATTATACCATTTTAAACGCAGACGGCTTTGCTTTTGAAATTGAACCTCAGGATACTACCAAGATAGATGTTATTTTTAAGCATGTGAATCAGAATTTTACCGAACAAATTACTTTAGATGAAATAGCGGATAAAGTAAGCATGACGGTTCCGGCGTTTTGTCGCTACTTTAAAAGGGTAACCGGTAAAACATTCACCAAGCTGGTTAACGAATACCGTGTGGTGCATGCTACCAAATTGCTTTCTGAGAGCCAAATGAGTATTACGGAAATTTGCTATGAATGTGGCTTCAACAACTTTTCACACTTCAATAAATTATTTAAAGAATTTACGGGTAAAAGTGCCTCTAATTATAGGGCGCAACTAAAGTCTATTGTTCAATAAAACCATTGTTATGAATAAGATTGATACAGCTATACATTATTACACAGAAAAAGAGCAAGCTATTTTAAACGAAGCAAATTCGAGGACAGATTTAACGGCGGAAGACCTTATAAGATTTGGTGAGGAAATGGCTATCTTAGAATACAAGATGACCGCTTTAGAAGTGGCCAAAGAAAATTAGGCCTTGCCGTTCCATTCTTTATAAAATTGCTCGAGATAAGCTTCCATAAACGCATGACGTTCTTCAGCTATAGCTTTCGCAGTGGGGGTATGAAGGTGATCTTTTATAAGCAGTAATTTTTCATAAAAGTGATTAATACTTGGTGCACGAGAAGATTTATAATTTGCTTTAGTTAAATGAGATTCAGGCGGAATAGCAGGATCATAAATAGCGCGGTTTTTAAACCCACCATAATTAAAACACCGCGCTATACCAATAGCACCTATAGCATCTAAAAGATCGGCATCCTGAACAATTTGAAATGCTTTGGACGGCTTAAAATTGTGCTCATCGAAACTGTTTTTAAAAGACATGTATTTTATAATATGTATAACTTTAGATACCGTTTTAGGGTCTATACTTAAAGTGCTGAGAAATGCTTCAGCACGTTTTGGACCAATCGTCTCATTACCATCATGAAACTTAGAATCGGCAATGTCGTGCAGTAAGGCGGCTAATTTCACAACCAAAATGTCTGCCGTTTCCTGTTTTAAAATAAGTAATGCATTTTTATAAACGCGTTCTATGTGGAACCAATCATGCCCACTTTCAGCCCCTTCTAGTTGTTGCTTGACAAAAACACGGGTATTCTGAATGATTTTGGAGTCATTCATATTTCAATGTCCTTAGTTATTGTGGATTCAATATCTGAAATAAAACTTTTATAATCATTGATATGCGATATATCCTGAGGTTCGTGAACTTTAAATTTTAAATGCGCACCTATGCCCATTGGGAATTTTCCATAACGTAATAATTTCCAAGAATTATTAATTGTAACAGGTACCACTATTGAAGACGGCGCATGATTCATCATGGTCATTAAACCTTTGGTTTTAAAAACTTTTGGTTTTCCTGTTCTGCTTCGTGTACCTTCAGGAAAAATAACAGCAGCCCAGTGTTGTTGTTCAATAGTGCTAGCAAAACCTTCTATGGCCTTAATAGATCCTAGTACGTCCTTGCGGTTTATTAAAACTGAGCCTCCATGTCTTAAATTATAAGATACGCTGGGGATACCTCTTCCAAGTTCCTTCTTACTTATAAATTTAACGTGATGCTTACGTAAAAACCATATTAGCGGTGGTATGTCGTACATGCTTTGGTGATTGGCCACAATGATTAAAGGCCGATCTTTTGGAATTTCATAAGGGTTTTTGAAGGTAAATCTTGTTCCTAAAACGTTAAGGCATCGCATTAAAAAAAATTGTAACCAGTCTACACTAACCTTGTGAGCCTTATATCCAAAAACATTATGGCACAACCACTGGATGGGATGAAAAATCACTAAGGTGATGCCAAAACATATAAAATAAATAACCGTAAGAGGATAAGCAAAAATCTTGCGCATGGCATAAAATTAAAAAACCACGATAAAAATCGTGGTTTATTGCATCAAATTTTGAGTCTTTTAGCAATGCTGATTGTAAGCATCTGCTAAATTATCGGCAATGATTTCGGCTGGTCTTCCCTCAATATGATGACGTTCTAACATATGAACAAGCTCACCATCATTAAATAAGGCGATGCATGGAGAACTTGGAGGAAAAGGAACCATATAAGATCTTGCCTTGTCTGTGGCGTCTTTATCTACTCCTGCAAAAACGGTATATAGATTATTAGGACGTTTAGCATTATCAAGGCTTTTTATAGCACCTGGTCTGGCATTTGCTGCTGCACAACCACATACGGAGTTAACAACAACTAAGGTGGTACCGTCTTTCTTCATTGCTGTCTCAACAGCTTCTGCAGTATGTAATTCTTCAAAACCTTCTTTAGTCAAGTCCTCACGCATTGGTTTTACTAACTCTGCTGGATACATATTTTTTGATTTAAGTGTTAAATTTTATAAGTGACAAAGATAAATAAAAAAATGCGGGTATAATATGCATAATTGTCTTCAAAAATGACTTTAACGCTAATTAACAGAATTAAATAAGCGGCTGTTTTTAGTAACAAATTTCATTTTTATAGACCTACTATATGTAACTTTACCGTTACACGAAAAGGTTAATTTATATTTATGAGTTATACAAAATGGATTGGTGCTGCATTAGGATGGGCTTTTTATGGTCCTATTGGAGCTATAATAGGCTTAGCTCTAGGAAGTGTATTTGATAACGTTAACGACAATTCTCCAAAAAAGCCATATACTAAGACACATAGCAGACCTTATGAGCCTCAAAAAAAGCGTAAGAATCAATATCGTACCACATCAGGTGATTTCGAAGTAAGTCTTCTCATTTTAGCCTCTATTGTGATAAAAGCAGATGGAACACAAGACCAGCGCGAGCTAGATTTTGTTAGAAATCAGTTTAAAAGCATGTACGGTAAAGAAAGGTCAAATCACGCTTTTGAATTGTTCCGAAAAGTAAGCCAGCAACAAATATCTAAACGTCAAGTGAGCCTCCAAGTAAAACAAATGATGGACCATCCATCACGCCTTCAATTAGTACACTTTTTGTTTGGTATCGCTAAGGCAGATGGTCATGTATCTCAGGTTGAGGTTAAAGAGATTTATAGCATAGCCAATTATTTAGGCATTGGTCAAAAAGATTACGAGAGTATTAAAGCGATGTTTGTTAAAAATGGAGACAACGCCTATACCATTTTAGAGATTAGCGCGTCGGCTACCAATGAAGAGGTAAAAAAGGCTTACAGGAAAATGGTGAAAAAGTACCACCCAGATCGGGTTACTCATTTAGGAGAAGAGCATAAGGCCGGTGCCGAAGAAAAATTTAAAAAAGTGCAAGAAGCTTACGATTATATACAAAAGGAGCGCGGCTTCTAAAGAACTTCTTTATGGCCTAAGATATTAATAATATCCTAAATTTTAGGCAAGACTAAAAAAATATTTACCTTTGCGTAAAAATATTTTCAATGCGGCCTATCTTGATCTTAGTCATGTTATGTTTTATGCAGTTTTTTAGTGCACAAACGGTATCTGGAAAAGTCGTTTTCGGTGAAGATCCTGTAGCGTATGCTGAGGTTAAATTTACTAATGGTGCTGCAATTTATAAAGCCTTATCCAATAATGAGGGCCAATTTGCTTTAAGTCTACCTTATGATGATTATAAATTAAGCGTAACGGCTTTAGGATTTAAAACCTACAGCAAAAACGTTACTTTAAATGGCATTAACGCCTCTAATTTTGTTATTGAACTTGAGGAAGATATCTTAGATTTAGATGAAGTTGTGGTGAGTGCCACCCGAAATCGCGTTAACAAAAAAGAAGCGCCTATAATAGTTAATACCTTAGGAGAAAAGCTTATTAATGCAACACAGTCCTTGGCCGTATCAGAAAGTTTAAACTATTCACCTGGTGTAAGGGTAGAAAACAACTGTCAAAATTGTGGTTTTACCCAAGTTAGATTAAATGGATTAGATGGTAGTTATTCTCAAATTCTTGTGAATAGTAGAGCCGTTTTTAGTGCGCTTAATAGCGTTTATGGATTAGAGCAAATACCCACTCAAATTATAGAAAAGGTAGAGATTGTAAGAAGTGGTGGATCGGCCTTATTTGGTAGTAATGCTATTGCAGGAACGGTAAATATCATCACCAAGGATCCTGTTTTAAATACATGGGAAGTCGGTTCATATTTAGGGCTAATTGATGGTGACACCCCAGACCGTATGCTTAATTTTAATGCTTCTATCGTTTCAGATGATTTGCGAAGTGGTGCTACTTTTTTCGGTAGTCATCGCAATAGAGACGAATGGGATGCTAATGCTGACGGTTTTACAGAGCTGGTAGAATTAAAAAATACCACTTTTGGAACCAAAGTTTTTTACAAACCTACAGATAGAAGCCGACTTACCATAGAAGCTGCCGTGGTTAACGAGTACCGTAGAGGGGGAGATCGATTAGAATTAGCACCACACTTAACCGATATCACAGAAGAGCTTACGCACCAAACCATAATGGGAGGGGCAAGTTTTGATATACACAATGAGGCCAATACAAATTATTATTCCATTTATAGCTCTTTTCAATATACCGATAGAGATAGTTATTACGGTGGTCTTGGTGATGGTAGAACCGCCCAAGATAGCCTTACCGCACTAAATGCCTATGGGGTGACTAAAGATTTGGCTTTGGCTAACGGTATTCAGTTTACAAAACAATTCACTAAAGACGTTTTAACCGCCGGGGTAGAACATAATATTAGTGCTACCGAAGATAATATTGTGGGCTACGACAGACAGATAGAACAGACGGTAAATGCCACTGGATTTTATGCGCAATACGAGTGGAAACCGCATACCAAATGGTCTGTTTTGTTAGGGTCGCGTTTAGACTATATCCATGTGGACGGAACGTATAAGCTAGAAGCTATAGAGCGTAAGATAAACATCTCTCTAGCTACTCTTAATCCGCGCTTAACGTTGGCTTATGATATTACAGATGATTTAAAATTTAGAGGAGGTTATGCCAGAGGTTTTAGAGCTCCTCAAGCGTTTAATGAAGATTTGCATATTTCTTCTGTTGGCGGAGAGCCCCAATTTGTAATCCTTTCGGACAATCTAGAGGCCGAATATTCTAACGCCTTTACCAGTTCATTGAATTTTACGAAAACTATAAACACAACGCAAACTAATATTTTACTTGAAGGTTTTTACACCCGTTTGGAACAACCGTTTACCTTGGTGAGTACTGGTGCGCAACTTGAAAACGGTTCTATTATTGAAGAAGTGCGAAATGGCGAGGGTGCTTTGGTCTACGGAACCAATATTGAAATAGGTGTCTCGCCTTCAAAAGAATGGTTATTTCAATTAGGAGGAACACTTCAGCGCACTGCTTATGTAAAAGATCAAATTTTATTTGAAGCAGATGGCAGTAATCCCAATGAAACCGATATAAGCATATCTGAATTTGTTAGAAATCCGAACATTTATGGTTATTTAAATAGTAATTGGACACCAAATGAGCGTTTCAACGTGTCATTAACAGGGACATTTACGGGACCGATGACCGTACCTTTGGTTATTAGCGATACAGGATTTTTAAGCTTAAATGAAAGTCCTGCATTTTTCGATTTAAATATTAATACCGAAGCACATTTTGATATTTCTAATGAATTTCAAATGACACTTAATTTAGGAATTAAGAATCTATTTAACAGTTTTCAAGATGATTTTGACATGGGGCCAACAAGAGATTCTAATTATATCTATGGTCCAGCATTACCAAGAACGGTGTTTTTAGGATTAAAAATTGGTAAATTACACTAATGAAAAAACTTACCTTTTTCATACTAGGATTTTATGCTATATCAACTTTTGCCCAGCAGAAAGAAGTTGATTGGTTAAGCTTTCCAGAGTTAGAACAAAATTTAAAAGAGGCGCCTAAACCAGTGCTTATCTATTTTTATACCGATTGGTGTGTGTATTGTAAAAAGATGAATGCTGTGGTATTTACAAATGAAGAGGTTATCAATAAATTGAATACAGCTTACTATGCTGTAAAGTTTAATGCAGAAACCGATAAGGCGATTAATTTTGGTAATAAGACGTTTAAAAATGAAGATTTTGGCAAACATCGTGTGGCCTACCACCAAATTCCTAAGTATCTTATGGCTAATGATAAAAGGTCATTAGAATTTCCAGCAATTGTAATTTTGAATTCTAAATTTGAAATTGAAAAACGTTTTTATCGCTACATTGCACCTGAGGAAATGAAAATGATTTTAAAAGATTAATATGGTAGCAACAACCCGGTCTGAAGAAAACTATCTCAAAGCGATTTATCATCTTAGTCAACCAAATAACAAGGTGGTAAGCACCAATGCTATTGCTGAAAAAATAGAATCTAAGGCATCTTCAGTAACAGACATGCTTAAAAAACTAGCTGATAAGCACTTGCTTACACATATAAAATATAAAGGAGTTACGCTTACAGAAAAAGGCAGAGCGCAAGCTCTAAATATCATAAGAAAACATCGCCTGTGGGAGTTCTTTTTAGTCGAAAAGTTAAATTTCTCATGGGATGAAGTTCACGAGGTCGCAGAACAATTAGAGCACATAAAATCTCCCAAATTAATTAAAGAGCTAGATGCCTATTTAAATCACCCTACACACGACCCACACGGTGACCCTATTCCCGATGAAACAGGACTGTTTCAAACATCGTCTAAAATAAAGTTAGCCCAAGCAGAGATAAATTCTACCTGTATTTGTGTTGGCGTTAAGGACTCTTCAACCAAATTCCTAAAGTATTTAGATAAATTAAATATTGCATTGGGTACACAACTTAAAGTGCTAGAAAAAGAAACTTTTGATGAATCTATGCTCGTACTTGTTCGCAATAAAGAGATTCATATTTCAAAAATTGTGTCTCAAAACTTATATGTAAAAATAAAATTATAAATGACAGATATTATTGCTTATTTAGAATCTATACATCCAGTACTAGCAGCGTTCTATGCTTCTATTTTCACTTGGATTTTAACGGCCGCTGGTGCGTCTTTAGTTTATTTATTTAAAGGAATGAATAGAGCGCTTTTAGACGGCATGCTAGGATTTACAGGCGGTGTTATGGTAGCTGCAAGTTTCTGGAGTTTACTAGCACCAGGAATTGAAATGAGTAAAGGTGAAGGTTTTGTAAAAGTTATACCAGCGGTTGTGGGTTTTGCTGCTGGCGCTCTTTTTATTTTTGCTTTAGATAAGGTGCTGCCACATCTTCATATTAATTTTAAAGAATCTGAAAAAGAAGGTGTTAAAACACCATGGCATAAAACCACCTTATTGGTTTTAGCAATTACCTTACACAATATTCCTGAGGGTTTAGCGGTGGGTGTTTTATTTGGTGGAGTAGCTGCCGGCATACCAGAGGCAACCATAGGTGGTGCTGTAGCGTTGGCCATGGGTATTGCCATTCAAAATTTCCCTGAAGGTCTTGCAGTCTCAATGCCACTTCGTCGACAAGGTGTAAGTAAATTTAAAAGTTTTTGGTACGGTCAAATGTCGGCAATTGTAGAACCCATTGCTGCAGTATTAGGGGCTCTCGCTGTAACTTTTTTTGAACCGATTTTACCTTATGCTTTATCATTTGCTGCTGGGGCAATGATTTTTGTGGTGGTTGAAGAGGTAATACCAGAAACCCAATTAGATAAATATACAGATATTGCTACACTTGGGTTTATAGGTGGTTTTATAGTTATGATGACCTTAGACGTTGGTTTAGGCTAGTGGCAACCACAATCCGTATCGGTGCCGCAGGCTGAAGCAGATTTCTTCTTTGAGGGCCATATAAATTTCCTAACCAAATAATAAACAGCAATAATAATCGCGAGACCTACGAGAGTATGTTGTATGATATCGTTCACAATAGTTTTATTTTAATATTTGGAATGCAGCTAATGCTATAAGATAAGCAAAACCACTCATAATTACAAGTTGAAGTATGGGCCATTTCCAGCTATTAGTTTCGCGTTTTACAATAGCTAAGGTACTCATACATTGCATAGCAAACGCATAGAATAACATCAGCGATACGCCTGAAGCAAAGTTGAACAGTGGTCCGCCCAGAACGGGATTTATTTCACCGGCCATACGGTTTTTAATAGTTTCTTCTTCGTCACTACCAACGCTATAAATGGTAGCCAAGGTTCCTACAAAGACTTCACGAGCAGCAAAAGAACTGACGATGGCAATACCAATTTTCCAATCATAGCCTAATGGCCTTATAGCCGGTTCTATAGCACGACCTGTAATACCTATAAAAGAATGCTCTAATTGATGTGCAGCTATTTTTTGCTGTAGTTCATCTTCGCTTAGTTGTTGAGAAGCATATTGCTCTTTCACAATAGTTTCAGCATTATTAAATTCTTTACCGGGTCCGTAGGAAGCTAAAAACCATAAGACAATAGAGATGGCCAAGATAATTTTACCAGCACCAAAGACAAAAGCTTTTGTTTTTTCTAATACCGTAATCCCAACATTTTTCGGCAAGGGTAATTTATAATTAGGCATTTCTATAACAAAAAACGTCTTGGATTTAATTTTCAGAATTTTATTCAATAAATAAGCCGAGCCCACCGCGGCCCCAAAGCCTATTAAATAGAGTAGCATTAAGGTAAGCGCTTGGTAGCTGAGACCAAAAATACGACCCTTAGGAATGACTAACGAAATAATTATAAGATAAACCGGAAGACGGGCAGAACAGGTGGTAAAGGGTGTCACCAAAATGGTGATTAAACGTTCTTTCCAGCTTTCAATATTTCGGGTAGCCATAATTGCAGGAATCGCACAAGCGGTACCAGAAATAAGGGGAACAATACTCTTGCCACTTAAACCAAAACGCCGCATTATTCTGTCCATCAAAAACACCACACGACTCATATAACCACTTTCTTCTAAGATGGATATGAACAAGAATAAAAAAGCTATTTGAGGAATAAAAATCACGATACCTCCTAAGCCAGGTATTATTCCTTCTGCGATGAGACTCGTAAATGCGCCTTCGGGCAAACTGTTTTTTACCCATTCGCTTAAGGCTACAAAGGTGCCATCAATAAAGTCCATAGGAACTTCGGCCCAGTCGTAAATAGCCTGAAATATGGTAAGCAGAATAACAAAAAAGATAAGGTAGCCCCAAAACTTATGAGTTAAAACTCTATCGAATTTAGTTCTTAGATCTTTCGCTGCTTTAACATCTATAGTTTGTCCATTTTTAAGAACATTATTTATGAATTGATAGCGTTTAATTGTTTCTTTTTGCTGAAGACGTTTAAGCGCTGCAACGGGTTTGGTTTTAAAATGACTTACATCTTCTATAGTATTTCTATCAATATCACCAAAATTGACATCTTGAGTGATGACCAACCACAATTTATAGGTGAGTTGGTTTGGAAAAGTCTTTTTAAGGTTATTAAAATAATCTGAATCGATTATTGAAATATCTAAGCAAGGCTGTGTAGAAAGGCTTCTATAATTGGCAATAAGGGTCTTTAAATCTTGTATGCCTTTATTTTTTCGAGTACTTACCAGAGCAATCTTAGTATTGAGTTGCTCTTCTAAATAAGGAATATCTATAGAAATGCCTTTGCGAGACATACGATCTGACATATTAATTACTAAGATCGTAGGAATTTCTAAGTCTTTTATTTGCGTGTAGAGTAATAAATTGCGCTTAAGATTTTCAACGTCGCTTACCACAACGGCCACGTCTGGAAAATCTTTATCATTCTTATTCAATAAAAGCTCAATAACTACATTCTCATCTAAGGACGAAGCATTAAGGCTATAAGTGCCAGGTAAATCTATAATATGGGCCTTGACGCCTTGAGGTAATTTACAAATTCCTTCTTTTTTTTCAACCGTTATTCCAGGATAGTTACCAACCTTTTGATTAAGCCCGGTAAGCGCATTAAAAACAGAAGTTTTTCCGGTATTAGGATTACCGATTAAAGCGACATTTATTTGTTTACTCATCGATAAACTCTATTATAACATGGTTGGCAGTTTCTTTTCTAATGGCTAGATGCGTATCATTAATATTAACATACATGGGATCTGCAAAAGGAGCCACCTGCACAAGTTCTACAGCGTTACCCGGTAAACAACCCATTTCCAGCAATTTTAATGGAATATGAATAGAGGATACATCCTTTATTTTAGCACGCTTGCCGCGTTTGAGTTGGGCTAATGTCAACTTAGACTTATTTAGATTAAATTTAAAGAAGCAAAAATAAGTGATTTATTTTGAGTAATAAAGCGACTTTAAGAGAGAATTAATATTCTTTTTTAAGGATAGCAATATCTGTTAACAGCTGTTCTATATCTTCTTTTTTTGTGCCATCGTAAAACCCTCTTATCTGGCGTTTTTTATCGATAAGCATGAAATTTTCCGTATGAATCATATCAAAGGCATCTCCATTGCCTTGGCTTTTTACAGCGAGATAACTTTTTCTAGCAAGTTCGTAAATATGTTTTTTGTCGCCTGTAACTAAATTCCACTTACCATCTATAACACCTTTTTTTATGGCGTAGCGTTTCAACTGAGCGACGCTATCTATTTCTGGGGTCACTGAATGCGAAAGTAGCATTACCTCATCATCATCTTTTATGGCATTTTGAATTTCTACCATATGATCGGTCATGATAGGGCAAATGGTCTGGCAGGTTGTAAAGAAAAAGTCTGCCACATAAATTTTATCTTCATAATTGTCTTGGGTAATCGTATCTCCGTTTTGATTAATTAAGCTAAAGTCAGCTATGCTGTGATATTTGCGTTTATATTGAATACTGCTATCTACAAGTTCTTCGGTCACCATGGCAGGTTGGTATACCGGTAAGGGCGTTGTAACATTGAGTACATCGTAAATTATAATCATTATAATGATGCACAAAAGAGCAAAACCAATTCCAAAATATTTATATCCTTTGAAAAATGAAAGCATAGCCGTTAGGTTTATAATGCAAAAATAAATGCTCCTTCTGGGAAATGACAACAATTACGATTCTATTTTACTTCAGCCAGAGAATATTATGAAAACCTTGACATTCTTTTTTAGAATTTTCACAAATTGAAGCTTGTAAAGACAAGCACTTGTTAAAGAAATAGTAAACACAACTTGTCCTTTTCATTATTAGCTTAGAAAAGATTACTTTTGAACGCTAAAATTTTGAAAATTACTACATGGAATTTGTAATTAAAATATCACAGTTTTTATTAAGCCTCTCGTTACTCATTGTTTTACATGAGATGGGACACTTTGTGCCTGCAAAACTGTTTAAAACTAAGGTCGAAAAATTTTACCTCTTTTTCGATGTTAAGTTTTCACTTTTTAAAAAGAAAATAGGTGAAACCGTTTACGGTATTGGCTGGCTGCCGTTAGGTGGTTATGTTAAGATTGCAGGAATGATAGATGAGAGCATGGATAAAGAACAAATGGCAAAACCGCCACAGCCTTGGGAGTTTAGGTCTAAACCTGCTTGGCAGCGCCTAATAATAATGCTGGGTGGTGTCACTGTTAATTTTATTCTAGCTTACATTATTTATGTGGCTATTTCTTTCGCTTATGGTGATTCTGATGTAAAAATTGATAGCCTTAAAGGTGGTTATTGGATAGAAAATCCAACCTTAACCAATATTGGATTTAAAACGGGGGATAAAATTTTGGCTATTAACGGTCAGCCTATAACCAATGATTCCGAGATAGGACTTTATATCATTGAAGCGCAAACAATCACTATAGAGCGCAATGGCGAATCACAAACCATTACACTACCTGAAGATTTCTTGGGGCAGCTGTCCTCATCAGGAAGTAAAAATTTATTCGAATATCGCGTACCATTTATGGTGGGTAAAGTGGCGGACAGTTCATTAAATAAAGATGCCGGTTTACAAAAAGGAGATATTATTAGTAGCATCAATGGGCAAACCTTAACTTATTTTGATGAGCTGCCAGAGTTACTCAAAGACGCAAAAAACACTACGGTATCTGCCGAAATATTAAGGGATGGTGAAAAGATCACCAAGGTATTAACCCTGGACGATAACGGTAAATTTGGAATTTTACCTTACAATAATCCTAAGCAATTTGAGACCTTAGGCTACTATGACATCGTTTCAAAGAAATATACTTTTGCCGAAAGTTTTGGGGCAGGGTGGACAAAATTTACGAAAACGATAAGCAACTATGGGAGTCAGCTAAAGGCTATTTTTAATCCAAGTACAGGTGCTTATAAAGGTTTAGGTGGGTTTAAAGCCATTTACGACCAATTTCCTAGTACATGGAGTTGGGCCTATTTTTGGGGCTTAACTGCCTTTTTATCAATTATGCTCGCCATTTTAAATTTATTACCTATTCCGGCTTTAGACGGTGGGCATGTGATGTTTCTTTTATTTGAAATGGTCTCTGGCAGAAAGCCAAGCGAGAAGTTTTTAGAATATGCTCAGGTTGTCGGGTTTTTCATCCTTATAGCTCTTGTAATTTTTGCCAACGGTAATGATATTTTTAAAGCCCTAACCAATTAAAAAAGATCTGCTATTATTCGGTCAAAAAAGTAGGCTAGGGTTTTGTAGAGATAAAAAAAATAATATATATTTGCGCTCTCTATGAGAAAACACCTTCCTCAGTAGCTCAGTTGGTTAGAGCATCTGACTGTTAATCAGAGGGTCGCTGGTTCGAGCCCAGCCTGAGGAGCCAAACTCGATACGACTGTATCGAGTTTTTTTATGCTGTTACCTTAAGGTATCAATAGCATTCTTTTTATAATTCACCATATATTCGTCACTAGGACGGTTTTTTGAAACAATACGGAACCTAGCTCAAGCTACCTATATAACTAGGTTTATAGGAATTTTGCCTGAATCGCTAGAATTACATTTCGGCCTGCACCAGAAATTCCAGAGCTATAAGGCCTGTACCTTTGATTGGTCAAATTTTCAAATCCACCAGTAAGCGTTAGTTGAGGGGTTAATTGGTACATAGCTTTAAGATTTAAGGTATACCACGATGGAGCATAGGTGTTTCCATTAGCATCCAAGGCGTAAATTTCAGTTTTATTTCGTTCGCTAATGGCTAAGTCCTCATGAGAAACTTCTCCTTGATAGGCCACATTAAATTCTAAGGTTAAATTATCTTTCAGATAGCGCAATCGGCTTATCCCAAATAATGGAGCTACGTGTCTGGAGGGGCTTTTTACACCATCATCTGTTTCTTCTTCTCCAATTTGATAGTTGAGATCTGATACTAGCGCAAAGCCCGATGGTAATTTTACCTCTAAACCAGCTTGTAGGCCATAAACATAAGCGTTTGCTGCATTTTGTAGGGCTTGTACCCGGCTTAATTCACCATCATAAATAATGGTGTCTTCACCATTGATAGTGAAATCTCGCCTTACCATAGCGTTATCTAAATGGGTATAAAAACCGGTAAGATCTAATTTTATGAGGTCTTTAAAGATCTTGGTAACACCTATATCAATGTTATAGGCATATTCTGCTTTAAGATTAGGATTAGGGACAACTACGGCCCCTGGCTCAGAATCAAAGACCTTACCAATATCATCTACATTTGGTGATCTAAAAGCAGTGCCGAGATTAGTCCGTAAGGCCCACGTTTGGTTGGGTCTGTAAACGAGTCCGAGGCTACCTGTAAGAGCCGCATTGTTCAGAGTGGTTTCAGAAAACGGAAACGGATAAAAGGCACTATTATTACTGAAATCGGCTTTGAGTTTATAAAAATTATAACGTATACCCGATTGAAGATTCAATTTGTCATTAAGACTAATGTCGTAATTGCTGTAAAAGGCCAGTGAAGACCATTTGGCATTAGGATATCTAGATGCAGCATGGTCTAAACTTTCTGTATTAATATTGAAGCCTGTACCTTTAGAATTAACGTCGTTTGTAACGTACTCTAAACCGTAAAAAAGTTGAGAATTTGAGAATTGCTTTAACACATCTAAATTTACCGAATAAGCTTTTACATCTTCTGTTCGTGTCTGTCTTAAAGGGTTATTAAAGTCCCTACTAATTCGGCTTTCACCGAAGCGTTGGTAAGCCAATTTAAGTTGAATGTTGTCGTAAAATTTCTGATTGGATTGGTGGGTGATATTTAAATGATTCATCATCCAAGATTGAGGGCCGTAGTTCCATTCCGCATAACGCGGGTTGTTATTTCTAACCCGATTGTGCCTATCGTATCTACCATAGGGCGAAGTTTCAGAGTAATGAAGAGCATACTGAAAATCCCAGTGCTTATTAGCCTTAAACCTTATTTTTTGCATGAAGTTGGTTTGCGAATAAGCCGAAGGTACTTGCAAAAGTTCATCCTCTTGTGTAACCACTACATCAGTGTCATTTTGACGCTCTACATGGGTAGGTTTTAAATAGTCATCGGGACCGTGACGTCCTTGTCTTAAATGGTCGTAATCCCAGGAACTAAAACTAGTTACTAAGGCCCATTTTTTCCAACCTACATTAACATCTACGTGTGCGGTTTTTTCATGGTTTGCAGAGGCGTAGCGCGCTAGTGCATTGCCTTTCACCAAGGCTTTATCAGTTGTACTAAGTGAGGGTGACAGGGTGGTAAAACTCATAACACCACCAATAGCATCGCTACCGTAAATGACGGAATTTGGACCAAATAACACTTCGGTTGATTCGGTAGCAAAAGGATCTAAATTAATGACATTTTGAATATTGCCGCTTCTAAATATGGCGGTATTCATGCGCACACCATCCACGGTATAAACTAATCGGTTTGTTGCAAACCCTCGTATCATTGGGCTACCTCCACCTTGTTGGCTTTTTTGAATAAATACCTTTCCAGAAATACCGAGTAAGTCTGCTGCAGTTTGCGGGTTTTGAAGTTGCACTTCTTTAGTTGAGATTCTTACAATTTTTGAAGCGACCTGTGCAGAAGACTGGCGCCATTTGGTAGCCGATAAAACTACCTGATCTAGTCCAAAACGTTCTTCATTCAAATAAATAATAAAATTGGAATCCTTTAAGTCTTGAAAATTTACGATGAGACTTTCATAACCTAATAACCGTATTTCTATAATGGCACTAGGGCTAAAAGCGTCTAAATTGGCTTCGCCTTTAGAGTTTGTAACCGCATTAGCATTGTTGCTAACGACAGTAGCGCCTTCTAATGGCTTAGTGTTTTTTGCATCTTTGAGCAAAAGAGTTTGCGCAGGTAAGCAGGTTACACTAAAAAGAACTGCAATTACAAATAGAAATTTCATACCAATTGGTTGGTGGGGATTTTAGCATCAAAAATCTTACCAATTCTTAAGCATGCGGTTATTAGATTTAGTTGAGGCAGGGAATATTAATACCATATGTTTCGCTAAGCGCAGTGATCATAACTTCTGTTATACGGTCTAAAGTAAATTGATGCTCCCAATGCCAATCAGCACGTGCCTTGGTGTCATCTATAGAGGCCGGCCAATTATTAGCGATATCTTGTCTAAAGTCGGGCTGATAGGTCACCTTAAATTCTGGAATATGATTTTGAATGCTCTTCACAACATCTTCAGGAGTAAAACTTATAGCCGATAAATTGTAAGCAGAACGTATGTTCACTTGTTCTGCTGGTGCATCCATTAATTCTATGGTAGCTCTTATGGCATCATCCATAAACATCATAGGCAACTTTGTATCTTTAGATAAAAAGCAGTTGTAAGATTTGTGTTTTACAGCCTCATGGTATATTTCTACGGCATAATCTGTGGTTCCTCCTCCAGGTAAAGTTTTATGACTAATTATACCAGGATAACGGATACTTCTAACATCAACTCCTAATTTCTTATGATAATATTCGCACCACCGTTCGCCAACTTGTTTGGTAATGCCATAAACCGTAGTAGGTTCACAAATGGTATGTTGTGCTGTGTTATCTTTAGGTGTGGTGGGCCCAAAAACGGCGATACTGCTCGGCCAGAAAATTTTATCTATAAGTCCGTCTTTAGCTAAATTAAGTACATGAAATAAAGAATTCATATTTAAATCCCAGGCCTCCATAGGGTATTTCTCACCAGTTGCACTTAACAATGCCGCCATAAGGTATACGGTTTTTACATGATTATCTTTACAACAATCTCTTATGGCATTAAAGTTTTTTGCATCTAAAATGACGAAAGGCCCTGCATTTACTAGGTCTAAATTTCGGGTATTAATATCGCTGGCAATAACATTGTCAACACCGTGTTTTGCTCTTAATTGCTCAGTTAATTCAGACCCTATTTGTCCGCAAGCACCAATTATTAGAATTTTTGAATCCATTGATGGAAATAAGTTTGGGATTATCAAAAATAACAAGATTATTAGTACAAAAATGCAAAATTTTTTAAAAAATTAGAGGCTTTTTTAACAATATGACAATCAGGTATATTTACATTAATACCGTTTAAAATGCGTTGCATTTCCTATATTTACCTTTTATTTTTTAAAATTTATGAAGTCCTTACTAAAAGTTTATTTATTTGTTGGCCTTTTGTTATGTGCTTGTAATGATGCTCAACAAGAATCAGTTTCGAGTGCAGATGTTCAACAAGAGCAGCCCTCTAAGATTATAACTTCTGATATGATAGAGGGTTTAAGCTACGATGATTTCGCCTTAAGTACAGAAGGTCAGCGCCTCACCGAAAGCTGGAAGAAATATAATGAGCTGGCTATACAGGTAAGTTACCTTAAAACTGCTGATTTTTCCTTTTTTGAGTCTGAAAAAAGTACCTTATTAGAGTTTTTAGATAAACTAAAAAAATCTATTCCTGAGAATTTAAATACACCAGCGGTTATATCTAGGGTTGTAGTACTAGAAACTATGGTGTTAAAATTAAAGGAGAACCTAAAACTAAACATTGCAGATCAGCAAACCCAACTCAATCATATAAAAGATGTGATGGTGGCCTTTTCTAATCTTAATTGGCAGATTAATAAAAAACTAGAAAAAGATAAGTATAGTAAAATTCAACCAGAGAAGTAGTCGATTTACAATAAAAAATCGCTTATTGTAACATTACCTTATTTTCTGGGTCTAATAACAAAACATAGCAATTTATAACTCACAAATATTATCGTATGAAAACCAATCTTAATCGCTTTTTAGCCATATCAGGTATAAGCTTTATAGCCTTATTGGGGTGTAAAGAAGATACTGCTAAAGACGTTGCTGTAGCAGAGGAAAAAATACCAGGTATTATTCTGGAAAATATGGACACGCTTGTAAGTCCTAAAGAAGACTTTTACAAATATGTTAATGGTAGTTGGGTAGAAACAAACACCATACCAGATGATGAAACACGCTGGGGTGGGTTTGGCGTATTACGTAAATCTACACGGCAAGATGTATTAGATATCTTGAGAACATCTAAGGAATTAGGTGCTTATAAAGAAGGATCGGACCAAAAAAAGGCACTTTTAATTTTTGAATCTGAGTTAGATACTGTTGCTCGCGACGAGGCTGGCACAACACCTCTAAAACCATTACTAGAAAAAATTGATGGTATAAAGAACTTAAAGGATATGCAAACGGTATATGCTTCTACTATCGGGATTGCCGCGCCTTTTGCAGGTATTGGAGCTAATCCAGATTTAAGTGATAGTAGTATGAATACCGCATGGTTATACCCTTCAGGATTAGGGCTACAACGTGATTACTACTTGGATCAAGATGAGAAGACTAAGGAAATTAGAACGCAGTATGAAAACCATGTGGCTAGAATGCTTCAATATATAGATTATTCTGAAGCCGAAGCTAAAACTGCTGCAAAGAAAATTCTTGCTATGGAAACTCAACTAGCAGAACCGCGATTAGACAAGGTGGCTAGCAGAGATATAAGAAATTTTAACAATCCAAAATCAGTTGCAGATTTACAAGCCATGACACCATCTATAGACTGGAAAAAGTTTATGGCTGATATGGGTATTAAAAAAGAAATTGATACGCTTTTAGTCATGCAACCGGCTTATATGAAAGCGCTAGATAATTTCTTAAAAACTACTCCAATCGAGGATATAAAAACGTTGATGGACTGGACAACTTTCAATGGTGCTGCCGGTTATTTAACCACAGAAATTGAAAAAGCCAACTGGGAGTTTTATGGTAAAACTCTAAACGGCTCTAAAGCCATGCGTCCTGCAGACGAACGTGCTCTTGGTACTGTAGATGGGTCTGTTGGTGAGGCTGTAGGTCAATTATACGTACAGGCAAAGTTTCCGCCAGAAGCCAAAGAGAAAGCCGAAAAAATGATTGCTAATGTCATTAAAGCATTTCAGAATAGAATCACCAATTTAGATTGGATGAGTGACCAAACTAAGGAAAAGGCTATTGAAAAGCTAGATAAGTTCACCGTAAAAATTGCCTATCCAGATGAATGGGAAGACTATTCAAAACTAAAAGTAGAAGAAGATAACTCATTTGCAGAAAATATGATGGCGGTTAGTGCATGGGCTAAGGAAAAAAACTTAAGCGAAATCAATGAGCCCGTAGATAAGACAGAGTGGGGCATGCCACCACAAATGGTAAATGCGTATTTTAATCCGTTAAACAATGAAATTGTTTTTCCAGCAGCTATTTTGCAACCACCGTTTTACAATTATACAGCAGATGAAGCTGTAAACTATGGTGGCATTGGTGCGGTTATTGGTCATGAAATTTCTCATGCCTTTGACGATGCTGGTGCCCGTTTTGATGCTGATGGAAATGTAAATAATTGGTGGACACCAGAGGATTTAGAAGAATTTGAAAAGCGTGGTAAAGCCCTTGCCGATCAATACTCAGCAATAGAAGTTTTAGATAGTGTATACGTTAATGGACCTTTTACTTTAGGCGAAAATATAGGTGACTTAGGTGGTGTATTGGGGGCTTATGATGGTTTACAATTACATTTTAAAGAAAATGGTAGACCTGAAAATATAGACGGTTTTACGCCAGAACAACGCTTTTTCATGTCATGGGCAACTGTATGGAGAACTCTTATTAGAGATGAAGCTCTAAGAACTCAAATTAATACCGATCCTCATTCGCCCGGCCATATAAGAGCTACGCAGCCCTTAAAAAATATTGATGCATTTTACGAAGCATTTGACATTAAAGAAGGGGATGCGATGTATTTGCCACCGGAAGAACGCGTAAGAATTTGGTAAATCTCATAAAAAAATGCTGCCCACAAGGCAGCATTTTTTTTATCTATTATGATGTTGTTTAGTTATTCTTTGCAGCAGCAGCTTGCTGTGCTTTTTGCCCCTCTAAGGCTTGTCTGCTTACTTTAGCCAAGTTAAAATTAGGATCTATATCCAATGCAGCATTCATTTCTTTTAGTGCTTTATCAATGTTAGCTTTAGGATCTTGTCTGTATATGAGCAACCCGTTTAAGTAGGTGAAAGCCGCTTTTAAAGAGGTTTCATAAGGTTGCTGCGTTTCGTAAAAGGCACGTTTCATATCGTCTTTTACATTAGCCATGCCATATTCAATATGTGCTTTGGCACCTTCTAAGTTGTTGGTTTGAATTTCCATATCGGCCATTTCATAGGCTAAAAAAGGTGTAGGCTTTCTTTTAAACAAAACGTCAAAATGTTCTAAAGCCATTTTAGGCTGGTTTAAATTCTTTAGAGCCAAGGCTTTAACCTCTACATTAATATCTGAATCCGATTCGTTTTTTTCTACACCAATAGTGTTTAAGGCTTGCATGTAATTACCTTCAGAAAGATATAAGTAAGCCAACGTGTCTTGTCTGGCGGTATTGGGTTCTAAAACGTTAAGATGGGTAATGGCATTTATAACACCTTGTACATCCCCTTGGTTTTTCATAGTGGTATAATAGGCTTCAAAATGCTTTTTTAATTGATCATTAGTTTGCGCGTAGCTACCTGTAAATACCAATGCAGCTATAAGGATAATTAATTGTTTCATTGTTTGTTATGTTTTAAAATTTATTCACTCAACGACGTGTTAAGTGGATTTTAAATTTGGCCAAAACTATAAAATTTAAAGCTAATTAAGCTTAAAATAGTCATAATTCTAAGGGCTCTGTATATAATTATAGTTCAAAAGCTGTACCAATTTTTCTGAACGTATAATTTTCCCAACAGATACGCCTGAAGTATTAAATTCTGGAAGGGGTAAATTCTGAGATTTGCAATGGCTCGTGTAGAAATTTTCTCTGGATGGATGTCTGGGATAAACAGCGTTAAAAGTCTCTTGCCAATGCGCTTCTTTGAGAATTTTGATAAGAATATTTATAGCATCAACTTTATGAATTAAGTTGATCGGGGCTTCTGGGTTTTTAAGATTACTCTTGCCAGAAAGATATTTAGCTGGATGCCGTTCATCATCGATGAGACCACCAAAACGCACTACAGTGGTCCTAAAATGGGGGTTGGCATGTAACATCGCTTCAATGGTTTTAAGTTGAACGCCAGAAGGCTCCTTGCTATTTGGTGCATTACTTTCGGTGTAGGTAGGAATGGGACACTCATTTTTATACACCGAGGTAGAACTTACAAATAAAACATGAGGAACATGGGCCGCTACTATGGCATCTACTAATTGTTCTATTTCCTCTACGTGATTTTTATTTGGCAAACGTCTTAAGCCGGGTGGAATATTAACAATAACAGCATTACTATTTTTAAGTACAGGTATAATCTGTTCTGTAGAAGTTGAGGTATTTAATTTTAACGTATAGCTTTTAATTCCAGCAGTCCTAAGCTGGCTTAATTTGCCTGGTGTGGTTGTACTCCCTTTAACTGAAAAGCCCTCTTTGAGCAGTTGCTGGGCTAAAGGAAAACCTAGCCAACCACAGCCAATAATACTAATTTGTTGTTGTGTAAGATTCATGACATGTAAAATTACAATAATAAAAATCGAAAGAAGTTACTTTTTTTAATGCTTTATTTTCACTAAATTTAATAATCACTAAATGTCAATATTATGGGAATAAAAAGTTTTCAAGGGTCTAGAAAGCAGCAAACAACTTCTCCAAATGTGGCCCTAAAAGTTAAGGATTATATGACCAGGAATCTTATTACATTTAAACCAGAACAATCGATACAAGCAGTAGTAGAAACGCTAATGAAGCACAAAATTTCCGGTGGTCCTGTTGTAAATGATAAAAACGAACTCATTGGTATTATCTCTGAAGGCGATTGTTTAAAACAACTAAGCGAAAGCCGGTATTACAATATGCCATTAGAGCGCGATGATGTGAAACATCGAATGATTAAAAATGTAGAAACGATTGATGGTAATATGGATGTGTTTGATGCTGCCAATAAATTTTTAAATTCAAAAATAAGACGGTTTCCTATTGTTGAAAATGGCAAACTCGTAGGCCAAATAAGCCAGAAAGATATTTTGAAAGCGGCTTTACAACTTAAAGGTCAAAATTGGAATAGTACCACCAAATAAGTTAATCGTCGCGCTTTACCAAAGCGTAATAGTCACCCTCTAAGGGTAAATATCCTTGATTGTAAACAAAGAAATAAGTTTTACCAGCTTTTGTGGTATAAATGCTGGTAATAAAATTAAAATCAAATCCTTTCTCGAGCAGTTTATGTCTTGTGGTTTTGGTTTTTTGGTCTGGATTTAAAGCTTCTAATATTCGGTAATTTTTTCGTAGCCGATTGTTTGTATTTCGTATGCGGTTGGTGGTATCTTTATTAAGCCTATTATTGTAGGTATTTCTACAACCATCAGAACAAAACTTTTTATCCGTTCTGCCAAACAGTTCTCGGTCACATTCTAAACATGTTTTTTTCATAAGCCCTGAGTTTTCCATAGCAAGATACTAATTTTTAAAAATTAAAGCTCTGCTAAACAAACTATTAGGGAATTAGTGAGATAAATAATATCTAAAACCCCATTAGTTGACGGACTTTATTAGCGTTTTCTACTGAAGTTAGCCATTCTAAGAGCTGCAAGGCAACCTCTACTGCAGTTGATGGATTTTTTGATGTGATCATATGGTTGTCAACAACCACAGGAGCATTGCTTAATAAGGCTCCAAAATTCTGCAATTCTGTTTGTCGCTTCGTATTAGGGTATGTGGTCGCATTCTTGTTTATTAGCAATCCGGCATTACCCAATGCTAAAGCACCAACGCAGATACTGGCAATAGGTTTTTGTTTTTTGTGAAATTGTTGGATAATACCTACAAATGCATCGGAATAAGCATCCTCGTAAAAACCATAAGGTTCAAAACCACCGGGAATGGCTAAAGCATCAAATTCATTCACATCTATAGCATTAATATTGTAGTCTGCAATAAATTTTTGTCCAAAAGAACTCTTAACTTTTTCAGTCAGTGCACAAGAACTCAAGGTGGTACTGCCGTCTCCTTCTTGTTTGTTCCAACCTATGACATCTATAAATGCACTTGCCTCTAAAATTTCAAAACCGTTAGCTAAAAGTAAAAGGACGTGTTTCATAGTTGCACCATTTTGTTTGGTCTTTAAAGGCCTACTTAATAATTAGTAGTTAATAAAGCCGCTCAAAAAATTACATTAAAATTGAAACGACCACAACAAAGGTAAAAACTTTTAATGAGGATTTAGGCCTTGGCTAAACTTCGCTAAGAATAGAGAGAAAACCTAACGAAATAGAGAAAATCATTTATCTAAGATAGGATTACACGTATTTAGGTCACTTCATTCGCTAAGGGCTTATTATTAGAAAAGGCATGTATGTTTTCTAGCGTGGTTGTTGTTATTTCTATCATGGCTTCTTTAGTGAAAAAAGCTTGATGCGAGGTAATTAAGACATTAGGGAAACTTAGTAGTCTCAGGATGAACTCATCTTGGATAATTCTTTCTGATAAATCTTCAAAAAATAAATTTTCTTCCTGTTCGTAGACATCAATCCCGAGGTAGCCAATTTTTTTATCTATAAGACCGTCGATAACGTCGCCTGTATGTATTAAAGCACCTCGACTGGTATTTATAATCATAACACCATCCTTCATTTTAGAGATAGATGTCTTATTAATTATGTGTTTAGTGTGTTCGTTAAGCGGGCAGTGCAAGGAAATGATGTCTGCTTTTGAAAATAAACCATCTAAACTTAGATATTCAACACCTGCTTCTGAAAGTGATGAATTTTCTACAACATCAAAGGCTACTATTTTACTTCCAAAACCTCTAATGACTTTGCAGAAGGTAGCACCAATTTGTCCTGTACCAATGACCCCTACAGTTTTATTCTGTAAATTGAATCCTATTAAATTTTTAAGTGAAAAATTTCCTTCTCTTACCCTATTATAAGCTTTATGCGTTTTTCTATTTAATGTTAGAATAAGCGCCAGAGCATGCTCGGCCACAGCCTCTGGAGAATAAGCAGGAACTCTTACAACATTAATGTCATGTTTTTTTGCCGCTTCAATATCTACATTATTAAAGCCCGCACAACGAAGCGCTATTAAACCAACACCATTATTTGCTAAGATTTTTATGGTAGCATCATCAACCATGTCATTAACAAATACACAAACGGCGTCAAACCCATCTGTAAGTGATGCTGTATCTGCGTTTAAGGACGTTTCGAAATATAAAAACTCAAAATCGTAATTTTTGTTGTATTGATCAAAATACTCTTGATCATAAGATTTAGTGCTAAATACGGCTATTTTCATATACTTAATGTTATTATCTCATCGGTTAATTTCTTAAATAAAAACAGATCTTTTGTTGATCTTCCAATAAGTAATTAGATGTGAATACGAGTTAACTATAGTTTTGTTTTTTCAGTCTTGAGGCTTAAAATTCATTAAACCGTATACCAACTTTGCTATTAAGATAGAAATTCTTAAGGGGTTTTAGGCAAGTTTTAGATTTTTTTGGAAGACTTTAACCTAGTATACTAATTGAAATTAGAAGGTTTGCAACATCATGCCTTATTTATTTAGGTATTTATGATTAAAATAGCTGTCTTTCTGCTGTGTTTTAAGCATAGCCTTGTACGAGATTGTAGATATTGAAACCAAAAAGAATGATAATTGTTATTAATGCAAATATGGTAAGTACAGGAATATTTTTAATATTTAAAGGTATTTTAAAATACACATTGTCCTCACCTTTATGACGCATTCTAAAGCGTAAAAGCGCAATATTTACCATGCCAAATACAGTGAATATAAATACATTACTAATAGATGCTACAATTTTTAAATCACCTATAAGACCAAATCCTATGGCAATTATAGCGGTGACAATAATTGCATAGTGAGGGGAACCTTTACCGAGGCCCTCGAGAATTGTAAAGCTTTTTAACCATGATATCTCACTATCTCTCGCCACGTCATATAACAGTCTAGAAGTGCCTAAGATGTTGCTGAGCATGGTTTTACTTGTGGCAAATAAAGCCACAATTACTAGAATAGTGCCACCAATAGGGTTCCATTGGGCTTTAATCACGGCGGCCAAAGGCCCATCTTCTTGGCTTAAGCCTTCTGCACCTAAAGTACTTAACGCGCTAACTGTTATAAGAAGATATATTATTAAAACAACAACACCACTTATGAGAACAGCTTTTGGCATTACTTTTTTAGCATTTTTAGTTTCTTCTGCCAACTTTACTAAATCTTCAAAACCAATATAACTATAAAATACTAGTGCTGCCCCAGCTAAAATACTTACAATTCCACTATCATCAAATTCTAAAAGAGGTTCAATTTTCCAATCGGGGATACAAAAACCAACGACTAAGCCCAGTCCTAAAAGTGTTATAATTGTGGCTATTTTATTGTAATTAGAACTGTATTTAGATCCTATAATATTAAACAATGCCATTAGGATTATAATACCAATTACAGCTAACCAACTGGGGATTTGCCATAATCTGTTTAAATACTCAGCAAAACTTATGGCAATGGCAGCGACAGAAACAATACCTGTAAAGGCCATAAAAATAGATAAGAATAACGCTGTGCGCTCGCCAATTCCTTTTTTTATGTACTCGTAACTTCCGCCCGCATCGGGGAAGCGACTTACGAATTCGGCATAGGATAAACCTGTAAGTAATGCTACAAGCGCAGCAATGGTGAAACTTAACCACAACATGTTTCCGCTTATCGCAGCCGCTTGGCCAATAATAGCATAAATACCAGCACCCACAATGCCTCCAACGCCAAACATTATAACATCCCAAAAGTTAAGTGTTCGTTTTAGTTGTTGTTTTGCCATAGTTTGTATTGTATTGCTAATTTTTAATTTAAAAACAGTTTAGCTCATTCTTTATTTCTTTAATCTGATACAAGATTTAACTTAACTTAAATGCTCGGTGATACAAAATTGAAATAACATTACGCTACCGCTTTATTTTAAGCCCTAATACCTATACAGCGCGTTGACCACAGCAGTATTTACTGGCATATATTCTTTGTCAATGAGAAATACTTTGCCGTCTTTTTTTAGGGCCTCTAGTGCTAATAAATTTAAAAGGGAAACATTAGAGGTGCTGTGCTTGGTATCTATCCTCACCGCTGTTGTTTTAGGGTTGTATAATCCGAAAATATCGGTCTTATTTTGTATAAATAAAGTGTCTATTTTTCCTTCAAAGGCGGCTGGAATAATTTGTTCTAGCTGTGTTGATACAAGTTCAGCACTTGGGGCTTCTTTAAATTTATGTTCTTTTTTCTTTCTTACGGCATTGAAATAAGGTTCCAAAATTTCGCAAACTTCTTCGTGAATAAAGAATATATCTTTGTCCGAAGGGTTACCTGTAACCGCTTTTGGATATAGATTTGAATAAGTATTTACCGCTTCGTAAATAGGGTGATAGAATTCTAATCCACAAATTACTAAAGGTCGGTTTTCATCCTGGTTCAGCACGTTCATTAAGCCGTCATTAATGGCTCTAAAATATTTTTTAAGCTCATCTTTTTCTGTCGAATCTATGTCCTCATGACCATGAAAAGAACCCTTACCATCATTACCTTGTTGCGTTCTAAATTGAATGCCTTTTTGTTCGTATTCGTAACCAACACGGTCCTTAAATTCATCAGGGACTAAATCATCCACCATTATTTCGGTAAAGCTATGCTTGGTTCCTTCGTACAATTCAATTCCTTTTTGCTTTAGGGTAAGCAAATAAAAGGGTCTATCCTCATTGAATAGCGCTAAGATTGGTTTTAAGTATAACTCACTAGAGATATAGCTATAGGCTTCAAAAGATATAGGTATAGTGTAATATTTAAACTGATGTTCTGTTAAAAATAGCGCTAATCCATCCGATTGGTGTCTCCAAAACATCGAATCATCTACAAGAGCTTTAGCGGGTTGTAATAGTTCACTTATTTCATTTTCACTAAGCCCTCTTTCCTCTAAATTCGTACTGGCCTCCTTTAAAAGGTTTTTTAGTTGTAATGCATCTTTTCTTAACAAGCTTTCCTCACCGCTGCGGTGGGTGGGTAAATATATAGAAACGCAATGTGTTTCATGAACATCAGCAAGCTGAAGTAGTTCTTCTTTAGTTATTAATTTATCGCTAGTATAAGTATTCATAGTTATGGTATTAAAATTATACGTTGTGGCTATACATAATGCATTAGATCTTAATAATACATAGCAAAACGGACAAATATTGACTGAATCCGTTTTATTCATAAAAGCTTTGAGAGCAACACCAATACTTTTGGATAAGATTATTTAAGTGGAATTAAATATGGAATACAGATGAGGTTTTTATCATAAGCAATTCCTCTTGTCTTTTTCTCGCTTGTAAAATTATAGAAGAATACTTTGAGATAGCACGAAAGGCATTTAAAACCTAATTTTTATAGTGAAATAAATTATCTCTAAAATGGCATAATTGACTACTATTTTATTTCAATACGATTAAAAACTTATAAATACAATATATTTTAAATCAATTAAAAAAAAGACAACAAACAACTACAAACGTCTTTAAATGCTAAAATACCGACTCTTTTTTACTTGCTGTATCATCTTTGTATCGTTGTGATTAGGCAACATCATAAAAATTAGTATTAACTGTTTAACCATTAAAATTTTAAATTATGAACGCACTAAGAAACAAAGTACAGTTGATTGGAAACTTAGGTAATGATCCAGAAATTATTAACCTGGAGTCTGGCAAAAGATTGGCAAAATTTTCATTAGCCACAAATGAGTCTTACAAAAATGCCAACGGCGAGAAGGTCACGGATACACAATGGCACAATATTGTAGCCTGGGGTAAAACAGCCACCATAATTGAGCAATTCGTTACTAAAGGTAAAGAGGTGGTGATAGAAGGTAAACTTACAACTCGAAGTTGGGAAGATAAAGAAGGTATAAAGCGCTATACTACGGAAGTAGTTTGCCAAGAGTTATTGATGCTCTCTAAATAATTAACTATTATTAGCTAAAAAATAGGATAAAAAAAGCCACACATGTCGTGTGGCTTTTTTATTTCTATAAAAAATCAATTTAGTTTTTAATGACCTTTTTAGTTACACTATGACCCGTGGCAGTATTTGTCAATTTAACAAAATACAGCGAAGGATTTAAATCAGATAGATTATCTAATTGATATTGGTTGGTATAAATTTCAGCCTCATGCGATTTTACAAGGCGTCCATTCATATCTAAAATATCAATTACATAATCACCTAAGGCACTGTTATCTATAGTTATAGTTATACGATTTACAAAAGGGTTAGGTGAAAGCGATACGTTTTCAGACACAAAATCCTGAAGCGTTAAAGAACCTCCACAAATAGACCATCCCATATCTTCAAAAAATCCTAGAGTAATAAGACCGGGATTATGGTTGGCTTCGCCAGGTCCTATAAAAGGAGTCATCAGCGAATTAACATTTCCTGCAGCGAAAGTATCCTCATCCCAATGGCTATAACTAGAGCCGCCATTAAATATGGTTGGAGCATACAATTTTGGAAATACTCCAGCATTTTGACCTGTAGCAATAGGACCATTACAAAATAAATTGTTAGATGTTAATTGGGTACGCAGCTCTGGTGATGGATCTGGAAAACTTAAAATAGATTCCCCAAGATTGTTTTCAACATAGTTATCAAACACACTAGGAAGGGCTGGTGGTCCTGAGGTAGGCTCTGCTCTTACACTACCGTTAAAGAAGTCGGCACTACCAAAGCCAAAAAAACCTAATCCATGTCCTAATTCGTGAAGTACCACGGAAACAAAATCGAATTGTCCTGATGGTGGATTGGCGTCTGTTCCATAATACCAATTAACAGTATTATTAAAATTCGCAATAATATCCGGTTGAACGGTGTTTGTATTTATATTTAGTAATTTTTCAGCCAAAGGAAGTGGATAAAATGTATTGGGTATGGTACCTGGCACACTGTTAAGCGTTGTAGATCCTGCAGCTCCCGCAGATCCTAAAGTGCCAGAAGCTAATTCCTGAAATACGGCGTTGACACGTATGGTTTGCGGACTCTCAATAGACTGGGCCCATATATCTACTGCATACTGAAATGCTGCTTGCGCCTCTGTGGTAAATCCCGTATAGGTTACAGTTATATTAGAACATGGCGGTACATTTCCTGCATTTATTTTTGCTCGAATTGCCGCTGGTGCCGCAATCTTGCGTGCATCAGGGTGTGAAGGTCCTGCATAATAAATACAACCAGGTTCTGAGGTCGGGGCAACGTAAGTGATCTCATTAGATAGGTCTTGTGCGTTAACTAAGCCTAAACTAAAGAGACACAATAAAAAGAAAATAGAGTATTGTTGTTTCATAGTTATAATTTTAGATACCAATGACCACGAAAATACGCAATAATTCTTTAAAGATAAATAGAAATTTTAAGCTACTTCTTTTAGCAAATCAAAGCAAGGACATTTTTTGCAGCGCTTTTTTTCAGATTTTTTGTACTTCTTACAACACTTAGTTTTTACCTTTCCTAAGCTATCATGACCTTTAATTTTTAAGGTCTCTAAACGCTCTTTTTTAAGTTTTTTGTTTTTCTTGCCCATAACTGCTTACAATGCAAGGGTAAAAATAACTATTTTAAATTAATCTAAATAAAATTTAACACTTATATTAGAGGGTCTTGTGCAGCGGAATTTACATTTAGTTGTTGTATATCTCTGTCAAAAAGATAAAGACCTCCTTTATCATCTCCTATCATATTTACCTTATCTAAGATAGTTCTTGCTGTGGCTTCTTCTTCAATTTGTTCAGAAACATACCACTGTAAAAAGTTATGGGTAGCGTAATCCTTTTCTTGAAGCGTTATATGTACGAGGTTATTGATACTTTCTGAGACAAAAATTTCGTGTTCTAATAATTTTTCAAACATTTCTTTGAAGGATGCAAATGTGACGTTAGGGGCATTTAGTTCTGAAATTCGAGCGTGTCCACCGCGTTCGTTCACAAATTTTACGAGTTTTAGCATGTGCTCACGTTCTTCATCTGCTTGATCGTACATAAAGTTGGCAATACCTTCAAGCCCTTTAACTTCAGCCCAAACAGCCATCGCCAAATATACTTGTGAGGATTCAGCCTCTACTCTAATTTGTTTATTTAAAGCCTCTTCAACAGTTTTAGATAACATAATTTTTAATTTTGTATAAAGATACACACACTATGCTATATTTACTATTCTAAAGTCACTAAAAATAGATATCTTGAGCCAATCTAAAGGTGTTAGCGTGTGCTTCTACAATGGTCTTAATCTCGGGTGAATATCCTCCGCCCATACTACACATTACAGGAATTTTATTGCGATGGCATTGATGAAGCACGAAGGCATCACGTTCCTTACAACCTTCTATACTTAAGCCAAGTTTACCAAGCTTATCACTTGCAATAACATCAACACCACATAAGTAAAAAATAAAGTCGGGTTGTACCTCATCTATTAATCTGGGTAATGTTGCTTTAAGCTGTTTTAAATAAGTCCTGTCATTTGTGTGGTCCTCTAAGGCAATATCTAAGTCGCTGGTTTCTTTTTTAAAAGGATAGTTGTTTTTGCCATGCATAGAAAATGTATATACAGAAGCATCATTATAAAAGATTTCTGCAGTACCGTTACCTTGATGCACATCCAGGTCTACGATTAAAATTTGTTTGGCCAAATTTTTATTTTGAAGATGCCGAGCACCTATAGCTTGGTCATTAAGTAAACAAAAGGCCTCACCACGGTTAGTGTATGCGTGATGCGTTCCGCCGGCAATATTCATCGCAATCCCGTGTTTTAAGGCCATCTCTGATGCTACAATAGTCCCATCTGTAATTGTGATTTCTCGCTCTACTAACGTGTCACTCAATGGGAATCCAATTTTTCTAGCTTCGCGCTTCTCTAAGGTTTGATGTTTTAGTGCTTCAAAATAATCTAGTGTATGCACTTCTAAGATACTTCTGTCATCTGCTTGATGCGGCTTAAAAAAATTAGAGGTATTACAGGTGCCTTCGTGAAGCAATTGCTCTGGCAATAGCTCGTATTTTAACATAGGAAACCGATGCCCTTCTGGTAAAGGATGTTTATAAATATCGTGATAAGCAATTTTAAGCATTAGGACTTCAAGTCGACTCTAATTGAGGTCTATTGTTTTATTTTCAACAATAAATTTGCCATCGTTAGTCATACCTTCTATGTATAAGGTAATAGGTACAAGCGGCTGTTGAATTTTGAAGCTCAATTGCCCATTGTTATTAACCTTAAGTTGAGGCTCCCAACTAACTACACCATAGGCCTCGTAAAAGGCACTGGTATAACTTGGATATTTTGGGGTGTAGTATTTTTTTTGTGGACTAAACACTAGCGGAACTTCAAAATCTTCAACCGTTTTTTGATCAAAATAGTCTCCAGACCCTTTAATACTAGAATAGATCCTAATGGTACCTCTTCCACCTCTTGCTCCTTCCCCAATGCCTCTGCGATTAATAACTATATAATCCACATTAACGAGTGAATACTGAAAAAAAATAGAGGTGTCTAATAATTGTGCATCATCTAAAAATAAAACAGGACCCGTGGTTCCTCGTGCTATGTTGTTTGGTGTAGAACCAATGGCGCTATACCTATCAGTTACTACAAATCCGCCAGCTGATTCATCCACATCAAAGCCTTTAGATATTAAAAATTGCGCTAAGGTATTATATAAAAGCCGGTCTTCTTCGTCAAGAACAGACACTCTACCAAATTGCCCTCGGCTAATTTGAGCAATGCGCTCTCTTTTTTTCTCTAATCTAGATTTAACAACAATTTCATCTAACTGCTGAACATTTTCTCTTAAATCGTTAAAACTAAGATTTTCATAATCCTGCATGTTGGCCTCAACGGCGTAATTAGGTTTAGGATGTAATGCATTTGATTTTTGCAAAAAGTTAGGAATTGTTCGCGGAAAATACTGAAGATATAATGAGGCAGGTATTAAACCATTATTTTTAGTGACTTTAGACATGTAGATTTTAGATTGGGTAGGAAATAAATTATCCATCATAAACGCCTCTTGATTTTCTCCTGTATCAAAAGTTCTTGGCTCAGCTTCTACAGAATGTAATAAGAAGCTATTGTTGTTTTTGGCTTGATTTGATGATAAATTAGCTTTAACTCTAATGCCTTGTTCGAAGGTGTAACTAAGGTCATTTTCAAAATTAAAAATGTAATTCCAATCATAACTACTCCATCCTTGGGTGAGTAAAAGATTATCTAGCTCGAACATTTTTGCATTATCAATATTTGTAAAGTAATACCTTCCCTGTTCAATTTGTCCTTTTACGTATGGTTTAAGTAAAGTATGAGATAATAAATTGTGATGACGATTGTAACTTTTTGTAGCACTAGGCAAAACAGATATGCTCACATTATGTGGCTGTGAGGTGTCAACATTATCATAAGCTAATGTTACTGTGATAGAATCTCCAACCTTTTTAGCGGCAATACCGTTAGATTTTAATTGCTTTATACCATTATAATTAAAAAATAATCGCTCTGCTATGGGTTGATCGTTTTCGTTGAATAATGTAATAATATTAGCTCCAGAAGGGGCTTGATTAAGATCAATCACCTTGGTGACCTTTTTATCGTCTGTAAAATACAGATCCATTACCTCAAAAGAATCACCATTATGAATTAGTAATGTATGGCGTTTTTCTTTTATATATTGAAGTGTTTCTGTGTTGGTAATGGCGGTTACATATAAATTATCGCCTCTGCGATTGGTAGTTAATACAATACCTTGTTGCTCTACTGGTATGCCCAGCGGAATCATTTTCTCAGTATTATTAAATTCTATTTGTACGTTGTAGTTTTGATTAATATTTGCAATCAGCGGAAATTTACCAATGCCAAGCGCATTAGTTTTAAAAGAGGATAAGAGTTCGTTTTGGGCATTAAAAACGCGTCCTTCAGCATAGGCAGTTCCATATCCATTTTTATCTTTAACAACAACTCCAACATTGTTTTCTATACCGTGAAGCAAGTGCCCACTTTCTGGTAAGAATTGTATATCGTAATCTTCTATACTTGTGACTTCTTTTTCATAGGTTTCCACCTCTGGATCTATAACTCTAATGCTTTCGGAAAAATAATTATTTTCCTTAAAGTTGAGCATATAATTGGTAAAGGCTTTAATTTCATAATAACCTGAGGTATACGTAGAATCTATATCTAAGGTATTTGAAGCAAAACCATCAATAACTCGAATGAGCTTTTTTTGTTTAATGTTTTTGTTTTCGTCTTCAATAGTGACGTACAAGTTGGTGGTAAGCCCAGAAGGCTTTTTATCTTTTTTATCTAAAACATAAGCTGTAAAACCTACAGTTTCACCCTTAATATATTTCGATTTATTTAGATGAAGGTATACGACTTCCCTGGCCGCTTCACTGTAATTTTCATAAACTTCAGAAATATTAGGCGGTTCCTGCCCAAAGACAAAAGTTACTGAAAGAAGGCATAAACCTGTTAAAAATACTAGAGTTGATAGATTCTTCATTTGGTGCAATTTTTTGGTGCAATTTCACCAACGAATATAATAAATACTCTAGGTAATTAATCTACATTTAACTAATCTTTAATCCGTTGACAGCGTCTTTTAATTCTGGATTAACAAAAATAAGTTTCCCCTCAGCATCTTCGGTCATTAAAATCATTCCCTGACTTTCAACACCTCTTAATTTTCTTGGAGCCAAATTTATAAGAACGGTGACTTTTTTACCTACAATTGCTTCGGGTTTGTAATATTCTGCAATACCAGATACAACGGTTCTGGTATCAATGCCAGTGTCTACTTTTAAAACTAATAGTTTTTTGGTCTTGGGCATTTTTTCAGCAGAAATAATTGTTCCTACTCGCAAATCTAGTTTGCTAAAATCGTCGAAGGTTATTTGTTCTTTTTGTGGTGCCTTGTTAGTGTCTGCCATATTAGCCTTTTTACTGGCTTCTAATTTTTCTAACTGGGTTGTAATAGTTGCATCTTCAATTTTGCTAAACAAAAGTTCTGGCTTACCTGTTTTAATAAGATGGCCCTTGGGCACTAGGAATTCTGTATTTGAGATGGCTTCCCAATCTAACCGATTAACCAATGTGTCTGCTTTTAATATGTCTTTTAATTTACGAGAGGTAAATGGCAAAAATGGTTCTGATAAAACGGAGAGAGCAGCAGCAATTTGTAAAGCCGTAAACATTGTAGTAGCGGTGCGATCTTGGTCTGTTTTAATTGTTTTCCAAGGTTCTTCATCAGCTAAGTATTTATTGCCAAGGCGCGCCAAATTCATGAGTTCTTGGCAGGCTTCTCTAAATCTATAACGTTCAATTGAACTGGCTATAACTTCGGGATACGCTTTTACTTTTGCTAAGGTCTCTTCATCTATTTTTGTAAACTGAGACGGTGAGGGAACAACGCCATTATAATACTTATTAGTTAAAACGACCACACGATTAATGAAGTTGCCGAATATGGCCACTAATTCATTATTATTTCGCGCCTGAAAATCTTTCCACGTAAAGTCATTATCTTTTGTTTCTGGTGCATTAGCTGTAAGCGCATATCTTAGAACATCTTGTTGATTTGGAAAGTCTTTTAAATAATCGGGTAACCACACGGCCCAATTTTTTGAGGTAGATAATTTTTGCCCTTCTAAATTTAAAAATTCGTTAGCCGGAACATTGTTTGGTAAAATGTAAGAGCCTTCTGCTTTTAACATTGCAGGGAAGATGATACAGTGAAAGACAATATTATCCTTACCTATAAAATGCACCAATTTAGTGCTGTCTTTTTTCCAATAGTCTTCCCACTTTTTACCTTGCTTTTTTGCCCATTCCTTGGTGGAGGAGATATAGCCAATAGGAGCGTCAAACCAAACATAGAGCACTTTTCCTTCTGCACCTTCTAGGGGTACGGGAATTCCCCAGTCTAAATCTCTGGTTACCGCTCTTGGTCTTAAGCCGTCATCTATCCATGATTTTACTTGGCCATAGACATTAGGTTTCCAATCTTTTTTATGACCCTTTAAAATCCAATTCTCTAAAAATTCCTGATGTTTATTTAAGGGCAAATACCAGTGCTTAGTTTCCTTTAAGGTAGGAGTATTACCAGTAATTGCAGATTTTGGATGTATTAAATCTGTGGCGTTATGGCTTGTTCCACAACTTTCGCACTGATCTCCATAAGCTTCTTCATAGCCACATTTTGGGCAAGTACCTACAACAAAACGATCTGCCAGAAATTGATCAGCCTCTTCGTCGTACAATTGCATAGCAGTTTCCTCTACAAACTCATGTTTATCGTACAAGGTTTTAAAAAACTCTGAAGCCGTGTCGTGATGCATTGCTGAGGATGTCCGTGAATAGTTATCAAATGAAATCCCGAAATCCTCAAAACTTTCTTTAATAATGCTGTGATATTTATCCACAATATCTTGAGGATGCACTCCTTCCTTTTTCGCTTTAATGGTAATAGGTACGCCATGCTCATCACTACCGCAAATAAAGGCCACATCTTTACCTTTTAATCTTAAATACCTTGCATATATATCTGCAGGCACATAAACACCTGCAAGATGACCAATATGTATTGGTCCGTTTGTGTAGGGTAATGCTGCCGTAATCGTATATCTATTTGCCATAAACCGTTTTAATTTGCTATCTGAAATTAGGATTTAACACATTGTAATTCTCTTCAACTGAAGTCTAATAAGAATGAGGACAAAAGTAAGTAATATTAAGGCTTTTTAGAAAAAAAATGTACATTTACCAAAAGCAAAAGTTATGATAAAGCCATGCCTTGTGCTCCTATTTTGCTGCACTATGGGAAGTCTTTTTTTTAGCGGACTTCATTCGCAAAACTCAATTAAAAATCAATTTAACGATAATAGCCAAATGATTGCACCACCTTATTTAAAAAGTGGAGATACTGTGGCCATTGTAGCGCCATCGGGGATCTTAAAAAATAGGCAAGCAGAAATTAATAGAGCTGTAAAACTTTTAGAAAGCTGGGGTTTACATGCTAGTTTAGGTGAGCATATTTACCGTGACGCTTACCATTTTGCTGGTACGGATGATCAACGCTGTGAGGATTTTCAAAACGCCTTAAATCAACCTCATATAAAAGCGATATGGTGTGCTCGTGGAGGCTATGGTGCAGTAAGGATAATTGATAAGTTAGATTTTACGAGGTTTAAATCGCAACCCAAATGGATTATTGGATATTCTGATATCACAGCTATTCATAATGTGGTACATAATTTAAACATTCAATCTATACACGGTATGATGTGTACAAGCTTGTCGGATAATTTTATGGCTACCGAGGCGAGTAAAACATCCTTAAAACATGCTCTATTCGGCAAGGCATTAACCTATGATCTTAAAGGGTCTAAATACAATAAAGAAGGTGAAGCCAAAGGAATTCTGGTAGGAGGAAATTTAACCTTGCTCCAAAATATGTTAGGCTCTAGCTCGAGCATTTCAACTGCTGGTAAAATTGTATTTATTGAAGAAATAGGTGAATATAAATACCATATAGATCGGCTTTTGCAGAGTTTGAAGCGGGCTGGATATTTTAACGGCTGCAAAGGCGTCCTTGTTGGTGATTTTACCAAAATTAAAAGGAATACAACTTCTTGGGGCACAACTACAGAGCAATTAATTTTAGACGCTTTGGATGAATATAACTTTCCTATTGCATTTAATATGCCTGCCGGCCATGAAAACGATAATAGAGCGTTGGTGCTAGGGGCCCACATTAAATTAAAAGTAGAAAAATCCAATTCGGAATTAGCGTTTTTAAAATAGTTTTTTCTGAAATACCCAGAATAAAAAAGCCCCTAAGATGTAAAGGGCAATGTCTACAGGGTCGCTGGTGTAACGTGTTAAAACTTGTGGCATAATCCATTCAAAATGAATTATAAAATACACCGTAAGAACAACTATTACGGGCAATGGCACATAAAGTGCCTCTGTTTGTTTTAAGAGTCTCAACACCGCAAGACAAGCACCCAAAACAATGGGCATACACAAAAAGTCATTGATATAGTAATAGATCCAGTTAGGCAGTGGTAATTGTAATCTACTAGCTATATAAATTGTTACGGCCATAAGTAGGCTCCCGTAAAATAGAGGGTGTTTTAAAACTTTCATGCTGCTATTGCGGTTACGAGCCATGCAATAAACATACCTATGGCAACAAATGCCATCCAGATTGAATGGACGATTTTAACCACTACACGTACTATTAAGAATCTATGATCCTTGTACTTTTCATAAAATGAAGGCGACTGTTCTTTTTCAATTCGTTCGCGGATATTGCGTTCTTTGGTCTCTTTCTTATGGCTTATTGCGCGTCTTTCTTCATAGGAAAGAGGGGTATTGCAGTTTTTGCAATAGGCTCTATTAGTGTTAAATACACCGCAGTTTGGACATTTTATATGGCTGCTCATTTTATAATCACCTCTCGTTAACAACTATTAAAATAAGTAAAAAACCGACAATTCTCTAATGCACATGAAAGATAAAATGGCTTATTTGAATAATGATGTATCACAGAACAAATGACAATGAATCGTTTGTATTAAGCGTAATTTCTTATATTTTACCTAGAACTTCTATTTAAATGGCTCAACATAATGAACTTGGTAAAAAAGGGGAGCAATTAGCAGTAGACTTTTTGCGCAGTAAAAACTATGATATTCTAGAACGCAATTACAGATTTCAAAAAGCAGAGGTAGATATCATTGCTCTTCAAAAGGATATTTTAGCTATTGTTGAAGTTAAAACAAGATCTAGCTTAGATTTTGGTGAGCCTCAGGATTTTGTAAAACCTAAACAAATTAAAAATTTAGTGGCAGCCGTAAACGAGTATATTGTAGAGCAAGATTTAGAGGTAGAAGTACGATTTGATATTATCGCCATTGTAAAACAAAATGATAATAATGCGGTCACTTACCATATTGAGCACCTCAAAAATGCGTTCTACCACTTTTAATTATTTGTAAAAATTCATCTCATCAACATAGTGCCAAACTTTCTCTGGCAACATAGGCCTTATATTTTTACCTAAAGCAATTTCTTTTCTAATAAATGTTGAAGATAATTCTATTATTGGTGCTTGGGTAAAGTGAATTTTGAAATGGTTTTTAAACTGTTCAGGAATAACTTTATTACTGCGTCTGGGATAAATAAAGATATTGTAATTGTCTAATATAAGCTCGTAATTTTTCCATTTATGCAAACTCTTTAAATTATCTTCCCCCATGATTAAAGAAAACTGATGCGACGGAAACTTTTCCTCTAAATAAATAAGCGTATCTATGGTATAGTTGGGTTGCTTAAGTGAAAATTCTATATCGCTTGGTCTAAGTTTTGTATAGTCTTCTGTGGCTTTGTATACCATTTCTAACCTTTGGTGGTTGTCTAAGAGACTTTGTTTTTTTTTAAATGGGCTTTGAGGCGTTACAACCAGCCATACCTCATTCAAATCACTGTGTTCAACGATATGATTGGCAATTATTAAATGTCCGGAATGGATGGGATTAAAGGTGCCAAAAAAAAGTCCAATTTTCATAACTAACTTTTTAAGAAATTAGAAACAACATTGTAAGCATCTGTTAAAGCATCATCTAAGTTGGTATTAACGACAATGGTATCAAAAAGCGGGGCAGTTGCTAATTCTGCTGGTGCTTTGGCAACGCGCATGCTTATTTTATCTTGGTCTTCTTCACCGCGCTCTTTAAGCCGTCTTACCAGTTCATTTAAGTCTGGTGGTTTTACAAATACAGCTAGGGTTTGTTCCGGGAATTTGCGTTTAATTCGTAAGCCGCCAGAAACATCGATATCAAAAATAACATGTTTTCCTTTGGCCCAGATGCGCTCAACTTCAGTCTTCAGCGTGCCATAAAAATTATCTCTATAGACTTCTTCCCATTCTAAAAAAGAATCACTTTTTATTTTCGATTTAAAATCACTTAAGGATAAAAAGTAATAATCCTTTCCATGAATTTCGTTACCTCTTTTGGCTCTTGACGTTGCCGATATTGAAAACTCTAAATTAAGCTCAGGTTGTTGTAGCAAATGTCTAACAATAGTGGTTTTACCAGAGCCTGATGGTGCCGAAAATACAATAAGTTTACCAGGTTGTTGAGATTTTGGAGTCTCCATTTACAATACGTTAAGCAATTGTTCTTTAATTTTTTCTAACTCATCTTTCATCTGTACCACTAGCTTTTGCATTGGTGCAAAATTAGCTTTAGAACCAATTGTGTTAATTTCTCTGCCCATTTCTTGGCTTATAAATCCTAATTTTTTTCCGTTAGAATCTTTAGAATTTAACGACTTTAAAAAATAATCTAAGTGGTTGTGAAGTCTTACCTTTTCTTCGGTAATATCAAATTTTTCTAGGTAATAAATTAACTCTTGCTCAAACCGGTTCTCGTCTACTTTTTCCTTTAGATCTGTTATAGCTTTTTCTAATCTAGTTTTAACAGCTTCAATACGTTGCGGATCTATTTGAGTAACTTTTTCTAATAGGTCAGAAATGGTGGTTATGCGTTGCTCAAAATCGGTCTTTAAAATGGCGCCTTCATCTTTTCGGTAGGCTTTAATATGAGTAATGGTAGCGTCAATACCCTCAGAAATTTCTTGCCATTCGTCTTCATCAAGGTCATCACGATCTGTAGTCACAGCATCTGGCAATCTCACAGCCATTTTTAAGAGTTCGGTGTCATTTCCATCTACAATAGCTTTTAACTGATTCATGTAAGACCTAACAATACTGTCATTAATGCTAGAGCTGGTATCTTCGCCAGTAATTTCAACATACAAGGAAAAATCAACCTTACCTCTTACGAGAGATTTAGAGATACGTTTTCTTATGTCTAATTCCTTCCCTCGGTATTGTGAAGGCATCCTGGCATTAATATCTAAATTTTTACTATTAAGTGATTTGAGCTCAATAGAAATTTTTTTATTGGGAAGTTGTAGAACGGTCTTCCCGTACCCTGTCATTGACTGTATCATTAATTAAGTTTAAATGAATAAGTCGCAAAGTTACAAAATTGTGTGGCTTTGTATGGTAAGAAAAGATTTAATCTACCCTTCCCTATAGCTAATTATCTTTAGTACTTTTGTCAAAAAATAAGAGATTATATGTTTAAAAAACAATTTGAAATTAGATGGAGCGATGTAGATGCTAACGGTCACTTGGCCAATTCTGCCTACACAAATTTTATGAGCCATGCACGTATGTCCTTTTTTACAGAAATGGGATTTAGCATGAAAGAAATAGCCTCTCATAACATTGGTCCTGTTGTGTTTTATGAGCATATGTTTTATTTTAAAGAGTCCTTTTTAGGAACTCCTATAGTAGTTACTTTGGAAGTGTCTGGTCTTAGCGAGGATGGTATGTTTTTTAAGTTTGACCATAATTTTTATAATCATAAAGGACAGCATTTGGCGCATTGTGAAATGCTTGGTGCCTGGATTAATTTAAAATCGAGAAAACTCACTGCCTTAGAGGAGTCGCTTATGCAGCTGATTCATAAACTTCCAAAATCTAAAAACTTTAAAACCATTACTCGTGAAGACACGAGAAAACACGGAGTCACTCCACAAAACATGAGTCCCGAGTTTTTAAAAGATTAAACCGTAACTTTTCGTTTTGAAGGCTTTTTGGTCACCAAATATACACCCGAAAATATGAGGATCATGGCCATTATCTTAACAAGATCTATACGATCTGCACCCATAATTAATGCAAAAATTCCTGCAATAACGGGTTGTAAATAAATAAATACTCCTACAGTTGAAGCTTTAAGTTTCCTTAAAGCCAAGGGATTTAAGACATAGGTGCCGAAGGTAGCTCCAACAACTACGAAACTTACGGCAAAATACGCGTAAGGTGTAAAGGTACTTAACTCTATTGCTTGAAGTTGATTAAATCCAAATGGAAGCACCATAAAAAAACCAAATAAAAACAACCATTTAATGAAGGTAAACGGATGATATTTCGCGGTAAGCTGTTTTATAAGAATAATATAAATACTATAAGAAATGGCATTAATAAAAATTAAAATATTGCCCACAACGATATCATCCCCAACTCGAGTAGATTTACCATAGACTGTGAGCACAATAGCACCAGAGAATGCCAGTAAGACTCCTATAACTTTTAATGTGGTAATAGCCTCTTTTAAAATTAAAGCCGATAAAATTAAAATAATGACTGGTGTTATGGTAACAATAGCTGCGGCGTGGATGGGAGTTGTTAATTCTAATCCGGTTAAGAATAATAACATATTAATAACCACACCGAACACGGCGGCCACAAAAAACTTCACATAATCTTTTTTATCTATTTTTTCTGAAGGCAAAAACAATGCAATAAGCCAGAACATAATAGCGGCACCTCCAACCCTAAGAACTACAAAAGCAAAGGGTTGTACAAATCCTTCATTTATAGCTGTTTTAGCGAAGGTAAAATTTAAGCCATACAATAACTGCACTAAAAATAGAGCAAACAAGGCAAAGGCTCTACTTTTCATAAAGTGCCTGTTTTGCGGCTTCTACGGTTTTCTTAGAGTTGCCAATAAAAACTTGTTGATTCATTTTAATGACAGGGCGTTTTAATAAGGTGTATTCTTTTAGTAGGTATGCTTTGTAATCCTGTTCAGAAAGTTTTTTGTTTTTTAAATCTAGAGATTTATATAATCGTGCGCGTTTATTAAATAAAGCTTCATAGCTATTGGTCATGTCATATAACTCTTCTAATTGTTCTTCAGATAAAGGGTTTGTCTTAATGTCCTGAAGTTCTGCGGTTGCAGGTAGCGGCAACTCTGTTAAAATTCTTTTACAAGTGCTACAGCTACTTAAGTAATATACGATACACATAGGTACTAATTCATTTAATTGCTCAAAATTAAGCGGATTAATCTCATCAGTATGAAATTTATATAATTTATAACAATAAATGTAGAAGTAAGAATCAGTATACGTTTAAGGTATTTTCTAGATCTTCAAACGGGATGACGAATTCTGTATATCCTTGGGCATAAGAAGCAATTTCATAAACATTATAAAGTAAAATGACCCCTTCTTCGCAAAACCCTATTTCCTCTGGTAATTTAAAATCAGAGCCATAGAAATAATCGCTGATGTCGGTAGGTTGTTCTTTGAGTTCTAAATGCTTTATAAAAAAAGTTTTTGCTTTTGCCTTGAAAACATCTTTGTTGCTCACCAGATCATTAAAATCATAAACTTCCCCAGTTTTAGGATTAAGGTTAAGAAAAACAATTTTGTCATTTCCGTGGGCACCGCCTTCATAACGGTAAATATTTATAGCCATACTAAGTACAGACTCAGATTGATAAGAAATTTCAGATTCTACGTATAATTCCCAAGTATTATTGGTGTCAGGAAAATCTGCTAAAAAGTCTTCATAATCAGAGTTAAAAGTGTTTATAGTTTTTTGAATTGACATTGCAGATGTGTCTGGATAGATCGTGTTAGCAATAAGCGCTTCAACATGATGGTTTATTCGTTCTGCTCTTGCGTCATTTCCCTGAGCTTCATGAATAATTACATTAATGTTGGCTGGGCTGGTATTTTTATAGGATTGGGCCTTAAACATTACATTTTTATGATCTGTTTCACAATTCCACAGCATTAAAAACACGAATAAGTATTTGCTAAATTTCAAAAGCTAAAGATTTTATGTTAAACATTAACTAAAGGTATAACATAGTTTTGAATACTGCCAACGAACCTATTAAATTCGTTACAATTAGAAGCTATTAAAACGTAAGAAGCAATGAAGTTTAATACAAAAATAATTCATGGAGGGCAGCAACCAGATAAGGCCTATGGAGCCGTAATGTCACCCATTTACCAAACATCAACCTATGCACAATCTTCGCCTGGATCTCATAAGGGCTATGAATATTCTAGATCTCAAAACCCCACTAGACATGCATTAGAACAATCACTAGCGAGTATTGAAAATGGTAAATATGGATTGGCATTTGGATCTGGACTAGCAGCAATAGATGCCGTTATAAAGCTTCTTAAGCCAGGTGATGAGGTAATTTCCACTAATGATTTATACGGAGGAACTTATAGACTGTTTACGAAGGTTTTTGAGTCTTTAGGCATAAAATTTAAATTTATTGGTATGACAGATGCTAATGGACTAACAGAGCATATATCTGAACGCACTAAGTTAATTTGGGTTGAAACTCCTACCAACCCTATGATGAATATTATAGATATAAAAGCCACAGCCCGTATTGCCAAGGAGCACAACTTACTTCTTGCTGTAGATAATACATTTGCTACGCCCTACCTACAGCAACCATTAGATCTGGGTGCAGATATTGTAATGCATAGCGTTACAAAATATTTAGGCGGTCATAGCGATTTAGTTTTAGGTGGTTTGGTAGTTAAAGACAAAGAACTCGCAGAACGGCTTTATTTTATTCAAAATGCCAGTGGTGCGGTATGTGGCCCTCAAGATGCCTTTTTGGCTCTCCGCGGAATAAAAACACTTCATTTAAGAATGCAGCGCCATTGCGAAAATGCCAAAGCTGTAGCTTTATTTCTTCGCAATCGTGCTGATATAGAACGTGTTTATTGGCCAGGGTTTGCAGATCATCCAAACCACGAAGTGGCAGAATCGCAAATGAATGATTTTGGAGGTATGGTGTCCTTTTCCATTAAAGGGAATAATTATGAAAAGGCTATAAAAATCATGGAAAATTTAAAAGTATTTACCTTAGCCGAGTCGTTAGGTGGGGTTGAGTCGTTGGTAGGACATCCCGCGAGCATGACGCATGCTAGTATTCCTAAAGAAGAACGCGAAAAAACAGGTATTGTAGATTCTCTTATACGCTTAAGTGTTGGCATAGAAGACATCGACGATCTACTTATGGATTTGGAGCAGGCTCTAAATTAAAAGCTTAGTTGATGTAATAAATATAGCCGAAATTAAACCAAAGAAGACCATCATTTTTGGTGTTAGAAGGCAGATTAGGATTTAGACCATCCATAAAATCGTCAAAATATTGCTGATACCTCACTTCCACAAAAAGGTCAGAAAGTCGAGCTATTTTAAATCTTGTACCTAAATTCACTACGTAAGACCAAGTTGAAGCCGATTGAGAACTCAGGAAATCATCACCGTCCGAAGCTCTTTCCCATACGGAATAGAAATTAAGAGGGTCCTCACTATCGCCGTTATTGTAGGTGGTTTTAACCCGAGGCGTAAATGAGACATAATGAAATCCAGCTGATATGAAAGGATTGAAACCAAATTTAGCATTCGAGAATTCACGATTATTCTTAAAATAAAATTCTAATTGAACTCCTAAATCTATATTTTGAACTTCTGCTGTATGAGCGCGAAGGCGTTCTTGGTCTTCAGGGGTTTCATTTTCAAAATTGCCCTCATGTTCTAAGACAGACCTGTTAAACGAAATTTCACTTCTCAGTTTAAAATGGTTATTAAAAAATGTATTTCTGGCGTAACATCCACAATCTGCTTTATAAGAGAAGTTGACATAATGCATAATACCAACAGAAAACCCAGTAATGCTCGTGGTTAATTTAGAATCTCCATCTAAACCAAAATCGGATTGAAAAGCTACTGGACCTGCAAAAACTCCAACCTCATGTGCAAAATCTAATTGGGCATACGATAGGCGAAGAGAACTTATCATGATACCAACAATCAAAAACGTTCTAAATTGTATAGTCATGCGTTATTTATTGAAGATATTAGGAAACAAATATATGAAAACAGTCGCTCCAAAAAAATATTTAACTGAAAATGAAGGGCTTTAATTTTTTTTCATGGTACTTTATGAAAAAAACCCAAATTGAGAATTTAAAAAAAAGACATGTGTATTTTTACAGATAATGTATATTTGCCTTAATTAATTATCAATTTATTAATAAAAACATATATGAAAGATAAAATTGATGCTTTTTTAGATTTAGTAAGAGAGCGTAATGGCCATGAGCCAGAGTTTATGCAAGCAGTTGAAGAGGTTGCAGAAACGGTAATACCATATATCGCCCAACACGATATTTACTATGGTAAAAATATTTTATTAAGAATGGTTGAGCCAGAACGGGTAATTACGTTTAGAGTTTGCTGGGTTGATGATAATGGAGAAATTCAGGTTAATAGAGGTTATCGCGTTCAAATGAACTCCGCTATTGGTCCTTACAAGGGTGGTCTACGTTTTCACCCTACTGTAAACATGAGTATTTTAAAATTTTTAGCTTTTGAGCAGGTCTTTAAAAATAGCCTAACTACACTTCCTATGGGAGGTGGAAAAGGTGGAGCTGATTTTGATCCTAAAGGGAAGAGCGATAATGAAATTATGCGTTTTTGCCATGCTTTTATGAGCGAATTATTTAGACATATAGGCAATTATACCGATATTCCAGCAGGTGATATTGGTGTTGGCGGACGCGAGATAGGATATCTTTTTGGAATGTATAAAAAATTAAGAAATCAGTTTACGGGTGTCCTTACAGGAAAGGGCTTATCTTGGGGGGGCTCTTTAATTAGACCAGAAGCTACAGGCTACGGTACGGTTTATTTTGCAAAAAGCATGTTAGAAACCAGAGATGATAAGATTGAAGGGAAAACGGTAGTGGTCTCAGGTTCAGGAAATGTAGCTCAATATGCTGCCGAAAAAGCCATACAGTTAGGTGGTAAGGTGGTTACCATGTCCGATTCTTCAGGATATATTTTGGACGAAGAAGGTATAGATGAGGAAAAATTGGCTCACATCATGGAACTAAAAAATGTTAAAAGAGCTAGGATCAGTGCTTATCTCGAAAAATATCCACAGGCTAAATTCTTTAAAGGGCAAACCCCTTGGACAGAAAAATGTGAAATTGCATTGCCTTGTGCTACACAAAATGAATTAGACGGCGATGCAGCTAAAGCACTTCTTTCAAATGGTTGTTTCTGCGTTAGTGAAGGAGCTAATATGCCATCTACTAAAGAAGCTGTTGAAGCGTTCCACAAAGCAAAAATATTATTCGCCCCAGGTAAGGCTTCTAATGCTGGAGGTGTTGCTACTTCTGGTCTTGAGATGACTCAAAATAGTTTACGATATAAATGGACTAGAGAAGAGGTAGATACCAAGCTTAAAGATATTATGGCAGACATTCATAAATCTTGTCTTGAGTATGGTACCGATGAAGATGGTTACGTAGATTACGTTAAAGGCGCTAATATTGCCGGATTTGTAAAAGTAGCAGATGCCATGCTGGCTCAGGGCGTTGTTTAATTAAAATCAAAGACAATTAAATTAAAGCCTCTGATTGTTCAGAGGCTTTTTTTGTGCAGGTCCTATAAGAATAGGAGCAATTTATCGTTAGTATTAATATATTTGAAGAAATTTAAATAATGAGCCAAAAGGCATTCTATATCCTATTTAATTTTGCTTTTACGATTGCTATGGGCGCTCAAAATTTTTCAACCCTTTGGCAATCTCATTATTCTTACAACCGCATTGTAGATGTCGTCGACGCAGGCAATTCCATATTCGCAGCAGCAGAAAATGCTGTTTTTAGGTATGATGTAACCTCCAATGCCATTGAAACTATTACCACTGTTGAGGGGCTTTCTGGTGAAAATATTACAACAATATATTACAGCGATATATACGAGACCTTGGTAATTGGCTATGAAACAGGATTAATTGAACTCTACTTTGTATCTGATGGCTCTGTGTTCTCAGTGGTAGATATTGTTGAAAAACAAAATATTACCCCGGAGCGAAAGCGCATAAATCACTTTTATGAACACGAGGATATAGTATATATCGCAACTGATTTTGGTATTTCACTTTACGACTTAGACCGCTTAGAGTTTGGTGACACGTATTTTATTGGCGCCGGTGGCACACAAGTGGCCGTAAAACAAACTGCCGTTAATAATAATCAAATTTACGCGGCTTGTTTTGATGAGGCAGGAATTAAAATAAGTGATCTTAACAACCCTAATTTAATTGATTTTCAACAATGGAATACACTAATTAATGGTAACTACACTACCATTGTTGAATTTCAAGATAGGGTTTATGCCTCAAGGGCAAGCGGTATTATTTATGAAATTACCAGTACTAGTATAAATAATCTTTTCAATATTAACCCATCACCAATAGATGTTGAGGTCAATAACGACGTGCTTGTATATGCCACATCAAATGAGGTTCAGGTTTATAATGCCACTATGAATTTAACCGCAACGTTTCAACCTTCTACAGATTTTGAAACTGATTTCTCAGCTGCTGTTATCAATGATAATGAAGTCTATATGGGCACCTCAGACTTTGGTGTGCTCAACAATACACTTACTCCTTCAGAATACTTAGAAATCAACCCTAACGGGCCGTTGTTTAATAGTGTTTTTAAGTTAGATGCTTCTACAGGTGCTGTTTGGGCTACCTTTGGCGAATATTCTCCAGCACTAAATCCTTATCCTTTGGATTCTAAAGGTATCAGTTATTTAATTGATGACGTATGGGAGGATATACCATACGATAGCTTGTTTGGAGCTAGAGACCTCAACACGATTACCCCGAATATTTTTAACCCAAATCAGGTCTTTATTAGTTCATTTTTTAGTGGACTATTAGAACTCAATAACTTTGAACCCACCCTACTTTACAACCAAGCTAATAGTGGATTAGAATCTTTAATTTTATCAGGTAACCCCAATTATGTAGATATAAGAGTCTCTGAGACGGAATATGATAGAAACGGACTGCTTTGGGTGCTGACAAGCAGGGTAGAAAATGCTTTAAAATCATTTGATCCGGCAACTAATAATTGGCAGAGTTATAGTTTTTCAGATTTAATCGAAGACCCCTTATTGGATGAACTAGGTTTTTTTGATTTAGAAATAGATAATAATGGAACCAAATGGATTGGTGCGTATAGCAACGGTCTTTTAGCCTATAATGAAAATATTGTTAATAATCCTTTACGAAGTATTAGCTCAGAAGAACAAAATTTACCCTTTCCAAGAGTCACAGCTTTGGCCTTAGATAATAGAAACCAACTTTGGATAGGTACTATTTTAGGCCTTAGAGTTTTATTTAATACCACAGGATTTTATGAAGACCCTAACCCATCACTAAATAGCATTATTATTCTAGAAGATGGTATTGCTAGAGAATTGTTAGAAGACCAACTCATAACAGATATAGAAGTTGATGGTTCTAATAATAAATGGGTAGGTACTGGAGATTCTGGCGCTTTTTATTTTTCGGCAGACGGCCAAAACACGATTTATCATTTTACAACAAATAATTCGCCTTTACCATCAAACACCATTAATGATATATCTGTGGACGAGGCCAATGGGGTGGTTTATATAGCTACCAACAAAGGCTTACTGTCTTTTACTGCTGGTGGTTCTAAACCGACTGAAACCCTTAGCGAGGCCTATATTTACCCAAATCCCGTACGACCAGAATATGAGATCTTAGGATTTAATAACCTCAATGATATTACAAAAGGCATTAAAATTGTTGGACTTACTGAAAATGTAAATGTAAAAATTACTGATATTGAGGGGAACCTTGTGGCAGAAGCACAGTCAAATATAAACCTTAGAGCATCGGCAGCAAATTATAATTTTGCGATAGATGGTGGCACCGCTATTTGGAATGGTAGAAATTTGGCCAATAATATTGTAAATTCTGGGGTGTATTTGGTAATGATTTCAGATTTAGACTCATTTGAAACTAAAGTACTTAAGGTTCTCATAATACGCTAATATGTTATCTAAAAATACGGGAATAGTCTTGTCTAAAATTAAATATAAGGACTATGACTTAATTGTAAAGTGCTATACAGAGAATAGGGGTGTGGTAAGCTACTTAATAAAAGGCGTTCTTAAGTCTAAAAAGAGCGCTATGAAGACTGTATATTTTCAGCCTTTATCACAGATTCAATACGAGGAAACCTTCAAACCAAATCAATCCTTACATTATTTTAAGGAAGTGAAACCCATATTGGTGTATAAAACGCTACACCATCATATTTATAAAAGTAGTATTGTATTATTTATAGCGGAAATATTATCTCAGGTATTAAAAGAAGAGTCTTCAGATAAGCAATTATTTCATTTTTTAAAACATGCTTTTGAATATCTAGATGCTGAAGATGATTATGCTAATTTTCATTTGCTTTTTTTATTAAGGTTAACTCGGTACTTTGGTTTTGAGCCAGAGGATAGCCGGGTTAACTATAAATATTTTAATTTAGAATCTGGGGTCTTTGAAAATCACCCTACCAGTGCTTATACACTACAGGATGCCAATTTAAACATATTAAAGCAGCTTCTTCGATGTAACTTTGCTTCCCTTGAGGCAATTAAATTGAATTCTAAACAACGGCAGTCTTTTTTAAACGCACTTTTATTATATTACGAATTACATATAGATGGCTTTAGGCAGCCTAAATCTCTTGCTGTCTTACAGGCCGTGTTCCATTAGTCCTGTAGACTGCTCATAATTATTTAATTTTAATAATGACTTTGAACTTTTAAATAGATTTAAATATCGCTTATGAATAAAACGACGTCATTTACTATCGATGAAGCTCAAATAAAACTAGAAAATTATTGTGCCTATCAAGAGCGATGTCATAAAGAAGTGAGGGCTAAATTAAAAGAAATGAGAATGATTCCTATGGCTATTGATAAAATCATGGGGCATCTTATAGAGCATAATTATTTAAATGAAGAGCGCTTTGCCAAAACCTATGTTCGCGGAAAATTTCGAATAAAAAAATGGGGTAAAATTAGACTTGAGCGCGAATTAAAGATGAGAGATATTTCTAAATATGCTATTAAAGTGGCTTTAAACGAAATTAGTGATATAGATTATATAGAAACGTTTAATGCATTAATAGAAAAGCGTTTTGACCAGGTAAAGGAGTCTAATCCATATAAGAAAAAAAAGAAGATTGCAGACTACATGTTTTATAGAGGGTGGGAGTCTCATCTGGTGTACGAAAAACTTAATACATTGTTCTCCAAATAAAAAAGCCTTTCTTAGTGAAAGGCTTTTTTTTAGTCTTGCTAGCTATTTACAGATTAAAACAGGCCCCAAAATTAACAGTAAATTGATTGTGCAACTCTTCTGCTGGAGTTAAGTTTCCTGTATCGTATTTGGCCAGTGGGGTATTGAGTTCGGTATAAATACCAAAGCCGTCTGTAAAGAAATAGCGTGCCCCTAAATGACCGCCAAAATTTTTAAGACCAAGACTAAGTCCGGGATAAAAATCAAAGTTCTCGTCTATTTCCAGAACGTTACCAATATTGGCATTAAAACGCGCTCGTATGTCAAGACGATCAACAAAGTCGGCATCTATACGATCATTTATATCTAGTAAATAGGTAGAACTTATACCTAAGGATATGTTTTGTCCTATACCGTAATCATAAGACACATTTAAACCTGTTCCGTTGTCTTGGAAATTTGCACCTACTTGAAATTTACTATCATTCTTACCTCTGTAGGCTTGTGCATTTATCATTGAAGTTGATAACAACACGACTGCTAAAACTAAAATCGTTCTCATAAAATTATTTTCAATAATTGGGTTTAGATATATTTTGCTGTGTTTTTTATGGCTTTCTCATTTTTATAATCAATCCACTTTTGCCCTTTCAGTCGTCTCATTATATTGTCAAAATTACGCATAATAACTACATTATAAATTGCTTTACCTAAATTTTTTGGAGAATGTGCCAATGCCCTAAGACTCATAGAAAAACCAGGTGTTATATAGCGCATGTAGTGCCAATAGCCCTCTGGCATGTAAAGAATTTCTCCGTGATTAAGATGGCATTTATGGCCCTGAGCCTGTTTAAGTGCTGGCCATTTTGAAAAATCAGGGTTATTAAAATTAATATCCTCGCGTGTGATTAGGGAGTGAGGTACTTTGTATAAATATTTAGTTTGGTTTTGGTCGAATAAAATACATTCCTTTTTGCCATGAAAATGAACGTGAAAAATATTGGCCAAATCAATATCGTAATGCATAAATGTATATGAGTCACGACCACCGAAAAACAGCATAGGCAACTGCTTTAATAATCTTAAACCAAAATCTGGATATTTAAAATCTTGCTGTAATTCAGGGATTTCTTTAAGGACATTCCAAAGGAAAATACGGTATCTTGTGGGTTCACGCTTCAACAAGTCTATGTAGGCGCTCATGGTCATAGTTGCATGGGCTTCATTAAACCCATCTTTATAGTCTACAGGTCTGTCATCGTATAATGGAACCGTTTTATCGCCGGCTATTTCTTTAATGTAATCTAAATTCCATTTGGTGTATGCAGGCCAATCTTTAATAGAGTCCTCTATAACCACAGGCAATTGTGGTTTGTAATAATCACGTAAGAATTCGGCCTTACTTAAAGTTTTAACACGAGGTATTTCTTGTAGATTCAATTTCAAAAGGCAATCTTTTAAAACATCAAAGTTAATAAAAGCTTAGAAAACACGATTTTTCCAAACAGAAAGACCTATAAGATTAAAATATAGGTCTTCTGTGAAATATACTAAGAGTCTTTATTCGTTAGCTTCTTGTGTTTCTTCGGTCGACTGGTCCTTGTCCTTACCTTTTAAATATTCTGGTAAATCCATGCCTGCCATATTAAACATTTCCTGCAGTGGAGGTACCGATTGGTATAATCCTGAAATGAAATTAGACGTAGAGGTTTTGCCATTAGAGTTTTGGCCGTTATCCCAAACAGTTACCTTATCAATCTTAATATTCTTAATGGCTTCTGCCTGTGTTTTAATTAATTCAGGAAGTTTATCTGCAATAAGAAGTAAAACAGCATCTTTAGAGCTATTACCTGCAGCTTTTACAATATCCTCTAAACCAGCAGCTTGGTTGGTAAGTACTTCGTACTGTCCTTTTGCTTCTGCTTGTGCTTTAAATAAAATAGCATCGGCTTCACCTTTGGCTTTTCTTCTTATGCGTTCGGCTTCAGCTTCAGCATCAATTTCTACTTTTTTCTTAGATATTTCTGCCGGAATGACCACATCTGCTATCTGCGATGAACGTTCCCGTTCCGCACGTGCCGTTTCTGCCTGCTGCTCGGCGGCATAAGACTCTTCAAGTGCTTTAGCCGTCTGCACCTTTTCTGAAGCGATAGCTGTTCGTTCTGCTTCTGCTTCACGCTGACGTCTTAACGAATCTGAATTAGCAACAGATATTTTAGCCGTATTTTCACCTTCTACCGCTTTAGCATTAGCGGCAGCTACTTGCGTTCTTTCATCTTGTTTAGCGTTAGCTTCACCAATAGACCCATCTCTGTTCTTTTCTGCTACAGATTTACGTGCAGCATTAATGGCGTGAGCTGCAGCTTCTTTACCTAAAGCTTCAATATAACCAGACTCATCAACGATATCGGTAATATTCACGTTAATAAGTTTTAGCCCTACTTTTTTAAGTTCGGATTCAACAGATTGAGAAATATTAGTTAAAAACTTATCGCGATCCGAGTTAATTTCTTCAATATCCATAGAAGCTACAACCAAACGTAACTGTCCAAATATAATTTCTTTTGCCAACTCTTGAATATCTGGTAAGCCTAAGCCTAAGAGACGTTCGGCAGCATTTTGCATTACCCCTGGTTCTGTAGAAACCCCTATGGTAAATCGTGAAGGAACGTTAACACGTATGTTTTGTTTAGATAAAGCATTGACAAGGTTAACTTCTATAGATATGGGTGTGAGGTCTAAGTATTCATAATCTTGTATCACCGGAAAAATAAAGGCTGCGCCACCATGTATGCATTTGGCCGATTGTCCGCCACCTACTTTACCGTAAACCACTAAAATACGATCCGACGGACAACGTTTGTAGCGTTTTACTAAAACAAGAATAAAGAGAAATATAAATAAAACCGTAAAAATTAAGGTCATTGGCAATCCTATATTGATGCCTTCTTGAAGAATTAAAAGTGTCATAGGTTTAAGAGTTAGTTGGTTCTAATGGTTTTATATTTTGGTCTACTATAAGAATACCGTTGTCGGTAATATCCACAACTTTTATAACGGTACCTGATTTTAGTTCGGTAATAGCGTCTGTCATAGCATCAAGTTCTCTTACAGTACCTTGAACATTAACACTTACTTTGCCCATGCGTGAGCGTTGCGCTCCAATGGTGAGATAAACTTCACCAACGGCATTTATTGCATTATTATAATTAAGTGTTCCACTGGCTGTAAGCTGGGCCATAAAATAAAATAAGGCCGCCATTATTGTCATCATAATGAGACCAGAGACTACAGATATAATTATTGTAATAGGTAAGCTTAAACCGGCATCTATACATGCGATACCGCTCCATCCAAAAATCGTAAAAAAACCAACTAAATTTTTAAAAGTTATAAATTGAAATCCAATACCTGCATCGGCATCAATATCAGCATCCACATGACCTAAATCATCAGTGTCGCCACCTGCCAATGATAAAATTACAACAACAATGAATACCAGAGAGCTAACAATAGCTGTTGTCCAATATAATTTTGGAATTAATTCTAAATTGGCATACCACTCTAACATAAAAAAGATCCAAGGTTTAAGCTATGAAATATACAACGATGTAGCTATTCAAACAAATAGAAATTGACATTTTATCAAATTAAATTACAACGTGAATGTATATTTAATTAGTAGTGCCAGCCTTTAAAATGTTACAATTATTTATTTAAAATGGTATCGCAACCCAAACAAGACATTACTTGGTGGCATAGGTACAAAACCGGTTTCGATATAATTAGCGTTAAAAATGTTACTGGCAGTTAATGAAAATTCCATCTGCTGCCATTTGTAAATGAGTGAAGCATCCCAAACGTTGTAGGTTTGTCCGGTGGTTCGTTCAGCATATTTATACACTATATTGTGTCTTAAATTTTTTATGATTTGAGTACTTAATCTTGTAATGTATTGGTGTCTTAACGTATTGAGGGAGTAACGTGATAAGTCTTTGTTTTGTTCTAAAATATTGTCATCTAAATAGGTGTATCCAAAGTTTAGGGTTTGGGTATAGGCATTGATTTTAAAGTTGTAGTTCGCATCCAATTCTAACCCCTTAGTGTTCACCTCGGTAATGTTGGTGGCGGTGAACACATCTTGAGTTATCGATGGCCTTATGTAATCGATTAAATTCGATGCGTCTCTATTAAAAATAGAAAACGTTACATTGAATTTGTCACTTAAATATTTCACACCTAATTCTTGTGCAAATGCTTCTTCGGGTTCTAGATTTGGATTGCCGCTAGTTACTGGGTCGTTGTAAAATAAATCGGTATATGTAGGGATTCTGTAAGTATAGCCAATATTTCCATAAACTTTGAAATGATGATTTATCTCGTATCCAATATCTAAACCAGGGAAAGCATGAAATTTAAAATCTGAAAAGTAGGTGAGTGCCACACCAGGTGTAAGATCTAATTTATTATTTAATAATTTAAATCGATGTTCTAAAAATACATTGGCCATGAAGCGGTCTCTATTTCCAAGATTATTACTTCTTAAATATATTTTAGATAGATCTACTCCGAAGCCTGTTATGCCTAATTTTGAGGTATATGAAGCGTTGGTTTCTACGCCGATTTTATTAGAAATATGAACATTTCTAAAGAATTCGGGCTCAAATCTCCTCAATAAAAATATATCTTGATTACGTTTCCAATAGATACGAGGCCTTATTTTGAGGTTATTTTTTCTAAGTTCTGTAGTAAAAGCTAATAGGTTATTCTGAGTTTCCTCATACTCATTAAAGGTGGGATTAGTTGTATAAAAATTTTCTGCACCAAATTTTCGTTCAAAAAATGTGGCAATCATTTCTATAGGCTGAGCATTTTTATTGAAGATACTTTTAAGAAAATAATTGGCATTGTCGTAGTCTGAATTATTCCGGTAGCCGGCAGAGGTCATGCGGCCAATATGAACAATATGTGAGGAATTATCGAGGCTTGTACCAGCAGTAACGTTGGCATTGAGTTGGCCAAAGGACCCTGTTTCGAAATTAGTAGAGACGGCGTTATTAAGTTTGTTTTTAGTAACGATATTAATGGCGCCTGTAAAAGCATTTTGTCCAAAGACTCGAGCAGCAGGGCCTTTAACAATTTCTATCCGTTCTATAACTTCTAAAGGTAAAGCGGCATTCATGGTATGGTGTCCTGTTTGGGCATCGTCCATTTTTATACCATCTATTAAAAGTAAGGTCTGATCAAAGCCACCACCTCTTATATGCAAATCGGCCTGACTACCGCCTGTGCCTCTCCGCCTAATATCAACACCTGCAACTTGCTGTAATAAATCGGCCACATTTACGGCTGCGCTGTTTTTTATATCTGCAGCTGTAATGATGTTTATGGTTCTAGAACTCTCCCTAAAAGGAAGATCTATCCTTGTACTGGTTAGCGTTATAGAATCTAGCTGCTGTATCACTTCTTGCGCGTACTGTTGAATACTAACAAAAAGTAGTAATACAAGTGCAATAGGTTTATTTCTCATAATTAGTTTAAAATTCAAAATACAAAAATCGTAACTTTCCGGACGATTAAAATGGTCCACTTATAAAACTATGGATAGTCCGGTTAATTCTGTTATTAAGCAACTTATTACTTACGATAAATCTGTTGTACAACCCGTATATGTTCAGGTGGCTCAGCAGATTGTTAATGCTATTCAGCGTGGCTATTTGTCTAAAGGCACCAAACTACCAGGGACGAGAGTTTTAAGTCAGATATTGGAAGTGCATAGAAATACAGCGGTAGCCATTTATGATGAGTTAGCTTCACAAGGATGGATAGAAATTATAGCCAATAAAGGCACCTTTGTATTACCAATAGAAGAAAATACTAAGAGGATTAAAGCAACATCAGAACTGGTAAATGGTGCCTATCATTATCCAAAGGCTGCAGGATTTCCTTTTCAACAATCGTTTCATCTAACGTCCAACTTACAACAAACAGAAGCCCGGTATGTTGTTAATGACGGTAAGCCAGATTTGCGCTTACATCCCGTACATCAATTTTCAAGATGGTATAGTGCAGCCATGAAGCGTAAACCATTGGTTCAAAAATGGAATAGAACAACGATAGTTCCAAAATCACTGTTTAAGAAACACTTATGTAATTATCTTAATGTCACTAGAGGGTTTCATATTCAACCTCATAATATTCTCAATACGCGGAGTACCGAGATGAGTCTCTACATTGTATCGCAATTGTTGATTGAGCGAGGGGATTTGGTTCTGGTGGGCCAATTGAGCCATTACGCCTCTAACACCATTTTTCAGGAAGCAGGGGCAACTATACGAACCATTCCAATAGATGATGAAGGCATGGACATTGATTACATAAGAACACACTTTTTAAAAAAGCGAATAAGATTTGTCTACATTAGTGCAAATAGGCATTATCCCACAACAAAAACATTAAGCGCAAAGCGACGTTTACAGCTTATAGAACTTGCAAAGGCCTATGGTTTTGCCATTATTGAGGATGACTTTGATTACGATTTTCAGTTTAATGGTTCTGCCATGCTTCCTTTGGCAACGGCAGATACCAATGGTATGGTCATCTACTTAGGTAAAATAGGGCAGTCATTATTTCCTAGTTTTCAGTCGGGATTTATCGTAGCACCACAAAATCTAATTAATGAAGCTTCTAATTATCTTACACTTTTAGACGAGCAGGGCGATGTTATACAAGAACAAATGTTAACAGAATTGATTGCTGAAGGTGAAATCTATAGGTTGCTTAAAAAAAATGTTGTGACCTATAAGCGACGTAGAGATGTGCTATGCGATTGTATTAAATGTTATTTTAAAGACGATTTGAAGTTTGAAAAGCCATCAGGTGGCCTTGCCATTTGGTTAGAATTTGTAAAAGAAATTTCACTGATAAGGCTAGCAAAAGAAGCAGAAATATTGGATTTATTTTTGCCAAAGATCATATTGTATCAGAGCAAAGACACCTGTGCTATACGGTTTGGATTTGGTCATCTCAATGAAAACGAAATTGAGGAAGTGGTTTCTAAACTAAAGCAAGCTTATGATGTGGTAATCAATATTTAGGCTGTATGATGTATTACACCCTTTTCGCGTAGTTTGGCCTTTTCAACCCATTGAAAGTTACCTTTTTCGGTAGCATCCAACAAATCAATTACTAAAGCATCAGCAATATGTAAAGCTACCTTAAAAGCATCTTTTAGATCTTTGGTTTCATAAACTGTAATGCTCTTATGGTTGTCACATGAACTAATTATAAATTTCGGAAATATCATAAATCAAAAAAAAGTGCTCATACCATACTTAGTGTTTATACTCGATTACAGTTCCACAGTTATCGCACTTGTATTCGTAACGAGCACTTAAGGGAAGCGTGCCAAAAACAATACCAAGCATAAAATGAAAAAAGGATTTAAAACTGTTAATAGTGGAGTAGAGCCCGATTTGTTGACTTCCGCAGCTAGCACAGGCCAAGGCATTACCTTCATCGTCGACAGAATAAGAATTTATAGACTCTAAAATATATTTTGCTTTTATGACATCCTCTGCACGGACCTTTAGTTTAACACCACCAATAGCATGGCTCACTAAAGGATCTGTGTCTATGGTAATATGATCGCTAAGAAACACCTCTATACCCTCGGCTTCTAAGCGCCCTTTTATGATTTGGGCTTCTGCAGAATAGGGGTAACGTGCTATGGTGGCAAATGTCTTAGGCATTTTAATTTTTACTTGGTTGAGGTTTGCTTAATTGAGTTGCTTCGACTTTTTTGTCAATCCATTTGTAATCATGAGGCACTGTAGCATCTAGCAAATCAATATTGAGTTCTTCAGAAATTTGATAACCAATAAGAAAAGCTTCTTTGTAGTCGTGTTTTTCATAAAGTTGAAAGTGCTTATTGGTGTCGTACCATAAATTTACCTCATAAATATAAGTTCCATCGGTCAAAGGTTGAAGAAATACAGAAATGTATTCGTACGTTTTAATAGTCATCCATTTGCCAAATTTCAAAGGACCCACTTCATAACTGGGTTTAAATTTAGAATGCTTCAGGTCAATGTATACCCGCTTTTTGTAGGTGAAACCAATACCTAAGGCCGTAAAATACACAATCGATTGAAAATCATTGATATGTATGTGTATTGGTGTATTATTGGTAAAACCTAAAAGCAATTCGTATACCACAGGTCCAAAGGCAAGTGTAAAAAATAAGGCAGCCACAGGTATTTGCCAAATTGGTCTGTTAGATTCAGAAATGATAATTGGTGATGTGGCCATGATTCAAATATAAGAATAGATAAGTTTTGATAAAGCAAAAAAAATTATTGTTTTTCAATAAATTTTGTATATTTGTTATCGTAAAACAATAATTTATATCATGCGGAAATTAGTAATTCTAAAAAGTTTAATAGATTTTATTTGGTTTATTACGTGTTTACCTTTGGCATTGCTGGCCTTGGTGTTTTTAGTTTTGTTCTTGCTGAATGCAGAAGTATTAACCTTGGCACCGTGGATGGATAGCTTAGAAAATAGTTCTGAAGTTATTGCTCAAATCTATGCTGTAATTGTGGTCGTATTAATATACGTTGGGATTTATTGTTTTTACCTGTTTAGGAAAACCATCCGTTACTTTATGAAGGTAAAGCCCTTTCACTTAGACGTCATCCAAAATTTTAATAGAATAGGAAACTTGCTTTGTATTATTGGTATTGTTGGTGGGATACTAGTTTTTTTAGGACGTGTTGTTTTTGAATCAGAAATAAAAATTAACTTAGGTATTAGTCCGTATTTAATTCTAGTGTGCATGGGCTTGTTCTTTATGGTGCTGAGTGAGGTGTTTAAATTGGCTAAACATGCTAAGGAAGAAAACGATTTAACTGTTTAGCTATGCCTATTATAGTAAATCTTAATGTAATGTTAGACAAGCGTGAGATGAAGAGCTATGAACTAGCAGATGAGATAGGAATAACTACAGCCAACTTGTCTATTCTCAAAACTGGCAAAGCTAAAGCAATTCGGTTTTCAACTTTAGAGGCTATTTGCAAAGCTTTGGATTGTCAGCCGGGTGATATTTTAGAATACGTAGACGTATAACTACTGATGTCTATTAGCCAATAACGGAGGTGGCTCTCCTGTAAATGGATTCCATCTGCTAATGGTTTTAGCTTCCATCCCTGCTGCGTTTATAACAGCACGATCACCATAACGTTGGCGCATTTTATCAATAGCCTTACATAGGTTAAGTTGTTTTTCATCATCTTGAAACAAGTTAATTTGATGCCCCCCTTCTACGAGATGACTGAAACGCACACCAACCAACCTAACCAACAACCTGCGGTTGTATAACTTTTTAAACAAATCTAACACCACCGGAATAATATGGTGGTCCATGGCCGTATAGGGTATGCGTTGTTGTTGGGTATAGGTTTGAAAATCGGAATACCGTATCTTAAAAGTAATACAAGCAGTGAGTTTATTGCCACGACGTAATTGATAGGCCAAATTTTCAGCCATGGCAATAATGAGTCCTTTAAGTTTATAAATATTTGTGGTGTCTTGGCCAAAGGTACGTTCTGTAGATATAGATTTGCGTTCGTGATATTGTATTACAGGGCTTTTATCTATGCCATTAGCTTTTTTCCAAATCACTAGGCCATTTTTACCAAGAACTTTATGCATAAGTTCCATGGGCATATCTTGTATGGTTTTAATCTGTTTTACGCCTAAATCACAAAGCGATTTGTAAGTCACCTTACCCACCATAGGAATTTTTTTTACAGATAATGGTGCTAAAAAGGGTTTTTCGGTACCACTAAGAACTCTAATTTCGTTATTAGGCTTGGCCTCACCAGTAGCAATTTTAGAAACGGTCTTATTTACAGAAAGTCCAAAAGAAATGGGTAAGCCTGTTTCTCTAATAACAGTTTGTCTTAATTCTGAAGCTAATTTATGACAGCCAAAAAATTTATCCATACCTGTAAGATCTATGTAAAACTCATCTACAGAAGATTTTTCGTAAATAGGAACATTTTCTTTAATGATTTCGGTAACTTCATTAGAAAACTTGGTATAAACACTACTGTTCCCCCGAAGCACTATAGCCTCTGGGCAAAGTTGTTTGGCCATGCGCATAGGCATAGCAGAATGCACGCCAAACTTACGGGCTTCATAACTACAAGAAGCTACTACACCCCTGTCGCTAGTACCGCCAATAAGAATGGGCTTCCCTTTTAAACGGCGGTCTAAGCGGCGTTCACAGGATACAAAAAATGTATCTAAATCCATATGTACGATGGTGCGGTCTAAATTCATGAGGCCTTTAAATTTTTGTCAGAGTATCTCGGATCTTCAATAATGGCTAAGTGTTCTAATTTTGAAACTTCAATCGTTATACAGTCAAACTCTATCATTACCTTACCTATAATTTTATAAATTCCTTTACCTCTAAATGGGTATTTAGAGGCTATAGGCGGAAAATGAACTGTATCTATAAAGTCACCATTCCGGTCTATAAAGGTGCCAAAGTACATGAGTTTACGGTTAGAGGTTTTAGTTTGCTTTGTGGTGACTAAGTAACCTTCAATTTCTACAATCTGTTCTTTAAATTGTTTTAGGTCTTTAGCGCGTAAATGGGTTTTAGAGGAGGATGCTAATAAGTGAAATGGATTACACAAAGGAAACCCTAAGAGTTCAATTTCGTCAAAAGCATTTTCTAACTGGCTGCTTGGCAGCTCTGGTGTGCTATAGTTTATACGTTTACTGTTAAACAGAGTAATGGTGTCATCTTCAGCTTTGGAAGGATTAATTTTTAGATGTGCTTCCCATAATAATTCTCGTTTGTTTACCTCGGTAAACCTAAAGGCATTAATTCTTATAAGAATACGTATCTGTTCTATAGATATAGGAACACGGTCCATAAAGTCGTCAAGCGATTTAAAGTTCCCATCACGCTGACGTGCCTTTAAAATTCGGGCTACAGTTTTGGTTTCTAAGGCTTGCAAAAACATAAAGCCTAAATAAATTTTAGAATCTTTAATTACAGCCTCATGGCGAGAATGATTAATACAAGGAGCCTCAATAATACCGCCATGCATCCTAGCCTCGTGCACATAAAATTCAGTGCTGTAAAATCCACCAGAATTATTAATAGTGGCTACCATATATTCTAAAGGATAGTACGCCTTTAAAAACAAACTTTGGTAGCTTTCTACGGCATAAGATGCTGAATGTCCTTTAGCAAAAGCATAACCAGCAAAGCTTTCTATTTGTCTCCAGATTTCTTGAGTTAAGTCTTTAGGTTTGCCATCGTTTAAGCAATTATTAAAGAATTGCTGTTTTACTTTTAAAAACTCTGACCGGGATCTAAATTTACCAGACATGCCTCTGCGCAGCATGTCTGCTTCACCAAGTGTAAGGCCACCAAAATGATGCGCCACTTTAATAACGTCTTCTTGGTACACCATAATGCCATAAGTTTCTGGCATGATATCCTGTAGAACGGGGTGTGCTTCTTTGCGTTTTTCTGGATAGCGGTATCGTAAAATGTATTCGCGCATCATACCAGATTTAGATACGCCAGGTCTAATAACAGAACTGGCAGCTACTAGGCCTAAGTAATTGTCTACCTGCAGTTTTTTTAGTAACATACGCATAGCAGGCGATTCTACATAAAAGCATCCAATAGCTTTGGCTTCACGAAGTAGGTATTTTATTTTGGGGTCTTGTTTAAAGCGCTTTATGTCATGGATGTCTATAGGAGAAGCTTCAGGATGATTATAGGCAACAATTTCTGTAGCTTCTTTTATTTTACCCAAGCCACGCTGACTTAAAATATCAAATTTATGAAGCCCGATATCTTCTGCAGTTACCATATCAAATTGTGTGGTTGCGAATCCTTTTGGCGGCATAAAAGTGGCACAATATGAATGAATAGGGTGTTCTGAAATTAAAATGCCACCTGCATGAATACCTAAATAATTAGGGAACCCTTCAATATAAGTGCTGTATTTAATAACCAATTGTGATAACCGGTCTAATTGATTAAGATGGTATTTCCCCCTGGTGAGTTTGTCCATTTCGGACTTTGGTAGCCCAAATACTTTGCCCAACTCACGTACAGCAGCTCTAAATTTAAACGTATTGTAAACAGCTAAAAGAGCGGTATGTTTAAATTGCTTAAAGATAAATTGGGTGATATCATCACGATCGCGCCAAGAGAAATCGATATCAAAATCTGGTGGGTTGGTGCGAAAGAGATTGATAAAACGCTCAAAATAAAGGTCTAATTCTACAGGATCTACATCTGTAATTCTTAATAAGTAAGCTATGATGCTATTAGCGCCGCTGCCACGACCTACATAAAAATAACCTTTGCTACGAGCGTATTTTAAGATTTTCCAATTAATTAAAAAATAGGAAACAAACCCTTTTTCTTTAATGATATTGAGTTCTTTTTCAATGCGCTTAAAAATACGTTCCCCGGGTTTTTTATATCTGTAATACAATCCGTCGTAGCTTAATTTTTTAAGTAATTTAAAGTCTAGCTCAGCATTGTTTGTGTATGTGTTTTGGTTTTTTGATTTGTTTTTATTAAAATCAAAATGAATGTTACAATGCTTAAGAAGTCTATGAGTATTGTGGATAAGCTCTGGGTATTGACTGTAGGTATGGCACAAATCGTCGTAAGGTAACATGATGTGGTTAGCTTGCCCTTCCTCAGATTTTGGCAACTTACTCAGCAGGGTATTGTTTGCTATAGCCCGAAGTAGCCTATGGGTATTAAATCCTTTTTTATTTTGAAAGGATACCGTTTTAAGTACAACCAACTTTTCTCTAAAATTATTCCATTTTGAAAATTTTAAATGATTGAGATCTTCTGGTGTTATACCCAAAAATTCATTTGCTTTAAGATTATACTGTTTACCCTTATGATAAGGGTAAATGATAAAGCATTCTTCTAGATTGCAGTTAGGTCGCTCAGGTATTTTTAATTGGTCATCATGTAAAAATTCTGATAAGTAATTATTAATATGTGTAAAGCCTATATTGTTTTTGGCGATAAGAATAAATTGTTGTTGTGCCCCATTTCTAAAATCCACACCAAGAACAGGCTTCACTTTATATTTTTCGGACAACCGTACAACATCTAGACAAGCAGAGGTGCTATTTATATCGGTTAGAGCAAGGGTTTGTACGCCATTTTTTGATGCAATGGCGAGTAGTTCTTCAGGCTGTATAGTGCCGTAACGTAAGCTGTAATAGGTGTGACAATTTAAATACATAGGATTAGCAAAATTAGCTACTATATGTAGTAATCATTGCTTATATTTGTAGCAAAAATTGTTAAAGTTGAATTGTTATGAAGTTAATACAGTCTAATATTAAGCATCTCAGAGCTTTAAAAAAGATGTCTCAAGAACGATTTGCAGACGATTTAGGTTGGACGCGCTCCATGATTGGTGCTTATGAGGAAGGACGATCAGAGCCTCCAATAGACCGTTTAATAGAAATATCCGATTTTTTCAAAATTCCTATAGATATCTTGGTGAAGAAAGATTTGCGTAAAGCAAAAGACACATCCTTTATAGAAATAGGGAATAAGCGTGTTTTATTTCCTATAACGGTGAATGAAGACAATGAAGATTTAATAGAAATTATTCCTGCCAAGGCTACTGCAGGTTATTTGGCGGGCTATGACGACCCCGAGTACATAGAGCAACTTCAAAAAATTAAGCTACCGTTTTTACCCACAGGAACGCATAGGGCCTTTCCTATAAAGGGCGATTCTATGTTACCCGTTAAAGATGGTTCTTTTGTGGTAGCTAGATTTCTAGAAGATATTAGAGATATTAAATCGGGTAGAACTTACGTTGTCTTAACAAAGCACGACGGTTTGGTTTATAAACGCATATACATTCCAGAAAATGACACTGAAAGTTTACTATTAAGTTCTGACAATAGCGCCTATAAGCCTTATGTTATATCTAAAGAAGATATTTTGGAACTTTGGGAATTTACTTGTTGCATCAATACGCAAGAATACGATGAGAAAGAATTAAAATTAAGTAGTATTATGAGTATGTTTCAAGAGCTCAAGGTAGAGTTAGAAGCTGTAAGAAAAATGTAATGAAAAGGAGCAGGTGAAGTACCTTAGAAAGGTCAAAAAAAAAGGCGCATAATGAAAATTATGCGCCTTTTTTATGAGGTGAAATTATATTAATCTGCTAGAATAATAACTTTATTATCGTTACTTTCTACCGTTCCAGAATTAATTTTTAGAGTTAACGTTTTTTTGTCATTAGCAAGAGGTGCTATCACAGCAGGTAACTCTTCAAACTCTAGATGACTTTGGTTGTGCACTCGTATTTTAATTATACCCTCTTTTAAGGTAGATACTATTGGTGCGTGATTATTTAACATTTCAAACTCACCATTAACACCAGGTACTAAAACAGAATCTACTTCTGAGTTGAATAAAGTGGCTTCTGGAGATACAATTTCTAAATACATAATTTTATTCTTTAAGCTTATGCTTGGTGTTTTTTAAGCTTCAGCTAACATTTTCTCACCAGCTTCAATAGCTTCTTCAATCGTTCCTTTAAGGTTAAAAGCAGCTTCTGGTAAGTGATCTAATTCACCATCCATAATCATATTAAAACCTTTAATGGTTTCTTTAATATCAACTAAAACACCTGGTATACCTGTAAATTGTTCGGCCACGTGGAATGGTTGAGATAAGAAACGCTGAACACGCCTTGCACGAGAAACCGCTAATTTATCTTCTTCAGATAATTCTTCCATACCAAGAATGGCAATAATATCTTGAAGTTCTTTATAGCGCTGTAATAACTCCTTAACACGTTGTGCACAATTATAATGCTCTTCACCTAAAATATCTTGAGTTAAAATTCTTGAAGTAGAATCTAAAGGATCTACCGCAGGATAAATACCAAGCTCTGCAATTTTACGAGAAAGTACGGTTGTTGCATCTAAGTGAGCAAAGGTTGTAGCAGGAGCCGGGTCGGTTAAATCATCTGCAGGTACGTAAACGGCTTGTACCGATGTAATAGAACCTTTTTTAGTAGACGTAATACGTTCTTGCATAGCTCCCATTTCTGTAGCCAGCGTAGGTTGGTAACCCACGGCAGATGGCATACGACCTAATAAGGCTGATACCTCAGAACCCGCCTGTGTAAAACGGAAAATATTATCAACAAAGAACAAAACATCTTTTCCTTGTCCGTCTCCAGCACCATCACGGAAATATTCAGCAATAGTTAAACCAGATAATGCTACACGCGCACGAGCTCCAGGAGGTTCGTTCATTTGTCCGAATACGAAAGTTGCCTTAGAATCTTTCATGGCAGCCTTATCTACTTTTTCCAGATCCCAGCCACCTTCTTCCATAGAATGCATAAAATCATCACCGTATTTAATAATACCCGATTCTAGCATTTCACGAAGTAAATCGTTTCCTTCACGTGTACGTTCCCCAACACCAGCAAATACAGAAAGTCCACCGTGACCTTTGGCAATATTATTAATTAACTCTTGGATTAATACGGTTTTACCAACACCAGCACCACCAAAGAGTCCAATTTTACCACCTTTGGCATAAGGCTCAATTAAGTCAATAACTTTTATACCTGTAAATAAGACCTCAGTAGAAGTTGATAAATCCTCGAACTTAGGCGCTTCTCTGTGAATGGGTAAACCGTCTTTTTCAGCTTTCGGTAAATTTCCTAAACCATCAATAGCATCTCCAATAACGTTAAATAGTCTTCCGTAGACATCTTCACCAATTGGCATTTGAATTGGAGCACCCGTAGAAAGTACTTCAGTGCCTCTGCTTAGACCATCCGAAGAATCCATAGCTATCGTTCTTACGGTATCTTCACCAATGTGAGACTGAACCTCTAATACTAAAATAGATCCGTCAGGTCTTTTTATTTCTAAGGAATCGTAAATTTTTGGAAGTGAATCGCCTGCTGCAAATTCGACATCGATAACTGGGCCGACGATTTGTGCAACTTTACCTGTAACTGTTGACATTACTTATATGTTTTTGTTTTGCAAAATTTAAATCTTGAAAAACAACAGCTTAATGTATATTAAAAAGGGCTGTTTTTCGCGCTGCAAAGATATAGTTTTATTTAAAATAAAACAGATTTTTTATGCGCCTTTTTTCAATAAAAAACCACGCCTTTAAAAGCGTGGTTTTGGGTTTATTTTAAATTTTAGACTTATTGCAGTAGTGGCGAGTAATTGGTAGGATAATCGCCTGCTTTAGCAAGATTACCCGATGCCTCAAAATTGGTACCGTAGGTCTCATCTAAAGCACGTAAAAAGCTATTAGCCATATAAGCATATCCTCTGGCTGTAAGATGAATTCCATCTAAACTTACCAACCCTCCGAAGACAAGATCTGTATTAAGCGTATAATCATCGAATACTACACCCGTGGTTGAAGCTTCAACTAAAACAGAATTTAAATCGACTAAAGCTAAGCCATTAGCGCTTGCTGCTGCTGAAATAGCGGCATTGTAAGCTTCTGTAGCGGTGGCGATTTCTTCTTGTTCCGAAGGAATTAATACCCAATTATCTGCTAAAGGAATGGCTACCCCGTTTACAGACAATGGATTGTTAGGGTCTGCAAGTGTACCTATAAAGGTAGAAGCTGGCAATACAATTAAATCTTCTGCCGTGGCTTGTCTAATGCTTGGTAATCCTAATGCACCAAGATTGGTTAAGCTCTCATCTTCAATAACCACTGCGTTAGCTGATGAGGCTTCAAAATTAATGGTTCTTGCTTCTACTTCTTCTTGCGTTATAAGCTGATTCGCAAGGGCTAACTGTAAACCACCGTTATAAGCGGCATAAGCCTGGTTAACCGCACCCGCTGTTGCAGCATCTAAAGGCACGGGGTCATGTGGTACAGTAGTGAAAAATGACAAACTAGTTATATTAGGTAAATTGGCAATAGCTCCTTTAGCACCATTAGCGGTCATAGTATTCACAATAGCATTCAATGAAGCTGTAAAAGTAGCTGTATCCGTAATAGGGTTAGAGCCATCCCCGCCAGTAGTAGCATAGCCTAAAACATCGTTTCCTCCTACTTCAGAAATGGTAAAAAAGGTAGGGTTTTGGGCTGCTGCTAATTCTAAGATAGAAGCATTAGGGGCATTACCTGTTACTCTTACGGCATAAGGATTGGCCGCTGCAGGCAAATTTTGAATGTTCCCATAGCCATTATTTATCAAATGAAAACTTTTAGCGCCAGGAATACCTAAATTATTAAATGGCCCTGTAGGATTGTTAGTGGCAATGTCTGTGCTTACAGTTACTGGTCCAATAACTGCTTCAAGAGGCACAGGTCCTGCGCCACCAAATACAAGTCTTGGATCTGTGATTCTGTTTCCAGCCAAGGCTAAACCTCCAAAATTATCGTTCATTAAAGGTTGCGTAAAAGTACCTCCACCGGCATTTGCAAATTGGCTAGCTATAATATTTGGAAATGAGTTTTCTTGACTAGCAATAAATAATCCATTATCTGTAAAACCAGCGGTAAATGATGCTCCTATAGAAACATAATTTGAAAAATCTGCATCTCCAGATGTTAATTCAGGCAGTGGTTCTTCAGAATTGTCCACCCGATCTCTTAAATCTTCTAACGTATCATTCTCACAAGCTACAAAACTTACAGCAAGCAGTGAGAGTACTATGTATTTAATTTTTTTCATTGTTAATAAGCTTTGTAAAGATTATAAATTATTGATAGTTACCGAAGCGTAGTACATGGCGCCAATGAAACCAGTTCCAAAGGCTGTGAAGTACTCATCTTGTAATAAGTTCGTTGCACCAACTTTAAAAGTAGATTTTAAAGAAGGAATTCTGTAATTGATCTGTGCATCTAATACATTAAATGCAGGTACTTCTCCGTCTCCAAATGAGGATTCCCAGAAGAAATTATCACTCCATCTCCAAGATACATTGAACCCGAAATTTTCAAATAATTCCGTTTTTCCAAAGGAGGCTTTTACCTTGTGCTCTGGGGTGTTAAAGTTGGTTCTAAAATCTGGGTTAGCAGCTACATCAAAATCCAGTTTAGCATAAGTATAATTAGCACTTAAGTCAAATCCGTTAAACACTTTTGTAGATACTTGTACGGCAGCACCATACGAGTTAACATCAGCGTCTGAATTGGTATAAGTTTGATAGGCTTGAAAATCACCATTAGCAATAGCAACTAGGGCTAAAGGTGTTCCATCTGGTAAGGTTTGTGTAAGTGCAACATCGCCGTAAAAAGGAGATATGACTGTTTCGTTAGCCAAGAAGTCATTATATGAGTTATAATAAGCAGAAGCATCTACAATAAAATCTTCAAACTTACCTCTATATCCTACTTCGAAAGAGGTGACTTGCTCCGGCTGTGCAAATTCTGAATTTGCTACTTCTAAGTCTCCTGGATTGGTAGAAGCACCAAATGCTTGTACAGAGCTAGCAAAAAATGAGTTGTTATAAGCACCAGTTCCGTCTACAGCAAGGCTTGTTTGTCCTGTTATAGCTGCACCAGTTGCACTTAAGTCGTAGTTTCTAACATCTCTTGCTGGGTTAGTTTCTGCACCACCAATAAGGATAGCACGTCCTACGTCTAAACCTATCCAAAGGTCTTGTGTGGTTGGGTTTCTAAAACCAGTTTGGAAAGACGCTCTAAAGTTGTGGTCCTCATTAACTGTAAAACCTGCCGATAATCTTGGTGAAAAGAAGCCGTCAAATAATTCTGACTTATCGTAACGTATAGAACCGGTTAATTTAAGGTCCACCTTGTCTGATAGTTCTAATGATTTTTGAAGTTGTGTGTACAATCCAAATTCAGAATAGTTAATTGGTCCGTCGTCATCTGTATAGATAGTTCCGAAAGAATTTAAGCTGTATGTTCTAAACGAGCTACCCACTTGAATTTCTGCCCAGTCAATAAGATGTCCAAGATTGTAATTGGCATCCATATGATAGATTTTAGAATTGTCTTGAAATCTAGAACCTGTTGTTAAGTCTGGATCTGAGGTGATACGTTCAAATGTATTTTGAAATTCTTGTGTACCCGGAATTAGCCTTCCCGTATCTGCTACTTGTCGAGCTGCAGCATGAGCTTCGGTATTTGTTAAACCACCTAAAGTACCTTGTACATAAGCACCTACGTATTGGCCAAACCAAGTTTGGTCGTCTTTCCAGGCCCTGTTGATATTAATTCCTGTAAAGACCATGTCATAAGAGTCACCTGCTTTATCTTCAGTAACATAACCTCTCACGAAGAAATTGTCGTTTCTAATTTCTAATTTGTGCTGTTGTAAGAAGAAGTTTCTGATGTTGTAACGGTTGGCACCTTGATAAATGGTGTTACCAGACCCTACCTTTCCAACATACTGGATTTCAAAGTCATCTCCCCAAGGTCTAAAGTAAAGTCCCCAATCGGCCTTTATACTTTCAGCATTGTAATTGGTTAAATCTCTTTCGTTATAACCTGTTCTACTTACATTAACAGATGGAACTAAGGCCTCTGCTCCAGCAGGTAAGATGCCTGCTCCAACTAAAGCTTGTGCAACTCCATTAATGTTAGTGCTTACCTCGTCACCATATACATTGATACCGTCATAATCAATATCTTCTCTGGTAAGCCCTCTGTTTAATTTATCCTCTTCGCTTGTAGCAGCCCAATCTGTTCCTTTTAAATAACCAAAGTTGACCTTGGCAGCAAATTTATCACTAAACTTATAGGCCATTCTTATACCTAAATCTGTATAAGGATTTTCACCTGCCGCATCTTGTACGGTTATACCGCGTTTTAAATAACCACTAATGCCTTGATGATCGAAGGGGCTTTTACTGCGCATAAATAAAATACCATTAAAGGCGTTGGCCCCGTATAAGGCAGAAGCTGCACCTGGTAAAAGCTCTACGCTCTGTACGTCTGTCTCAACCATACCTAGCAAGTTCCCTAAAGGGAAGTTAAGCGCTGGAGCCGAATTGTCCATACCATCTACCAACTGCATAAATCTTGTATTGGCAAAGGTGGCAAAACCTCTAGTGTTTATAGATTTAAAAGTTAAACTGTTGGTGTTGATGTCTACACCTTTTAAATTTTCTAGACCACCGTAAAAATCTACTGATGCCGTATTTTTAATTTCTTTTAGTCCAAAGCGTTCTACAGTAACTGGAGACTCAAAGATACGTTCAGGAGTTCGCGACGCAGAAATAACTACTTCGTCTAATTCGTTACCTTCAGCTAACGCTACGTCTATAGTTTGATTAGATTGCGTGACCTCGACCACCTTATTTTGAAACCCAGTATAACTAACCTCGATTTTAAAAGGTGGTGCCATGTCTACATTAAGTTCATAATTTCCATCGAAATCAGAAAAAGCACCTGTGGTTGTACCAACCACAACAATATTAGCGCCAGGTAAGGGCTGGCCGCTACTGTCTGTAATTTTACCTTTTACTGTGGTTTGCCCAAAAGCAACCATACCAAAAAGCAATGCAAATAGTCTTAAGATTGTCTTCATGTTAGTTCATTAGTTATTTATAGTGGAACAATAATAAATAAAATTATGAAAAGTTGATAAGAAATTCTTACAAAAGTCATGAGTTAATGACAAAAATATGAAAATGAGCACCGTAATTTTATTAATTTAATAATAACGGATATTCATTCGAAAGATTTATTTGCTTAAAGCATTAATGAAAATAAAAAATCCCATTTATTTAAATGGGATTTTGTTGTGACTAATAATTATCTATTCGACTGTAACCGATTTGGCCAAGTTTCTCGGTTGATCTACATTTTTATCTAGCATCACAGCAATGTGATAAGACAATAACTGTAGTGGAATTGTTGTTAGCAGAGGCGCAAAACATTCTAAGGTTTCAGGGACTTCAATGACATGGTCTGCTAAATCTCTGACGCTTTTATCTCCTTTGGTTACAATACCAATGATTTTTCCCTTTCGAGATTTAATTTCTTCTATATTACTTACAACTTTTTCATAATGGCCTTTTTTTGTAGCAATGACAACTACAGGCATTTGTTCATCGATAAGTGCTATAGGTCCGTGTTTCATTTCTGCAGCAGGATAGCCTTCAGCATGAATGTATGAAATTTCTTTTAGTTTTAAGGCACCCTCTAGTGCTACTGGAAAATTATATCCACGGCCTAGATATAAAAAGTTTGTAGCATCCTTGTATATATCACTAACGGTCTTAATATAATCATCAGATTTTAAAGCTTCTTCTACCTTATCTGGAATCATTTCAAGTTCAATGAGGTGATGCCTATATTCTGAGCTAGAAATCGTGCCCTTTGCACGAGCAAGTCTAATGGCCATTAACGATAAAACGGTAATTTGAGTTGTAAATGCTTTGGTAGAGGCCACACCGATTTCTGGTCCGGCATGGGTATAGGCACCAGCGTCAGCTTCTCTAGCAATAGAAGACCCCACAACATTGCAAACACCAAAAACAAAAGCACCTCGGCTTTTAGCGAGTTTAATGGCTGCTAATGTATCTGCTGTTTCTCCAGACTGAGAGATGGCAATTACAATGTCTTTTTCCGTAATTACAGGATTTCTGTATCTAAATTCTGAGGCGTATTCAACTTCCACAGGAATTCTTGCTAGGTCTTCAAAGATATATTCAGCTACTAAGCCAGCGTGCCAAGACGTACCACAGGCTACTATAATAATTCGGTCTGCGGCTAAAAACTTTTTCATATTATCTTCAACACCAGCCATTTTAATGATAGCTTCATTTGTAAGTAAACGTCCTCTAAACGTATCTAGAATAGCGCTTGGCTGTTCATAGATTTCTTTTAGCATAAAGTGCTCGTAGCCCCCTTTTTCAATTTCTTCTAAATTGAGTTTTAGTTCTTGAAGATAAGGATCAACTAAGGTGTCGTCTTTAATTTTCCTAACCTTAATATCCTTGCCTCGTCTAACGATGGCCATTTCTTCATCTTCTAAATAAATGGCATTTTTAGTATATTCTATAAAAGGAGAAGCATCACTAGCAATGAAAAATTCATCATCACCAATTCCTATAGCAAGAGGACTTCCTAATCGTGCTACTACAATTTCGTTGGGTTTCAATTTATCGAAAACGGCTATGGCATAAGCTCCCACAACCTGATTTAAAGCAATCTGAACGGCTTTGCCGAGTTTGACATTTTCTTTTTCTTTAACGTCTTCAATAAGGTTTACCAGTACTTCAGTATCTGTATCTGAGGTAAATTTATAGCCGCGTTGAATAAGCTCTTGTTTAATGGTCGCATAATTTTCAATGATACCATTATGAATAATAACCAAGTTTCCAGAATTGGAATAATGGGGATGTGAGTTAATATCATTAGGTACTCCATGAGTTGCCCAGCGCGTATGGCCTAATCCCAGTGAACCTGAAGTGCTGATCTCGTTTTCAAGTTGATTTTTAAGGTCGGCTACCTTGCCTTTAGTTTTAGATAGATTTACGTTTGTACCATCAAAAAGTGCAATGCCTGCACTGTCGTAGCCACGGTATTCTAATCTTTGAAGTCCTTTAATGACAATAGGATAGGCCTCTCTATATCCAATGTACCCAACAATTCCACACATAGGTTAAAATTTTAGTTAATCTGGTTCTGTGTAATAGATTTCTAAATATACACGTTTACTTTCATCTTCGGTTTCACTACCGTGTAAAATGGTACCACGAGGTGTAATTATAGAACTGATGGGTGCTTTTAAATCTTCTTCTCCTTGAACGTCTCTTTGGTCTAAGAACTCTTCTAAGTTTACGTTTATTGAAACAGCCAATCCTAAATCTACATTTGTTGAGTCCCTTAATAACAAATTATTAATATGCTCTGTTATTTTAAATTTATATTTTACACCATTAGCACTAGGTTCATCATCAACACGCTGTAATGGACCGAGATGGTTAATTATAGAAAATGAAGGTAAACTATTGTTTACATTGTCTAAAAAATAATCTACTAAAGGTGAATTATTCTCTATATCATACAAATAAAGGCGATCTGGCTCGTTATCTGGGTCTAATAAGGTGGGATCTACATAAAAGATTAAATTAGCTTCATTTACTAGGCGTTTAGATCTTATAAAATTGCCCTCATTATCGGTTTCTACAAACTGATTTTTCCAAAATTCAAAAGTATTTAGCGCCGGGTCGTCATCAAGGTCCTCACCATTAAAAAGTTGAATCTGAGCTAAAGAACCTTGTCCTCCTTTAAGATACAATCTGCTGTTGCCATTTTCTGGATCACTTGGTGCCGGAAGCAAATTAAAATTATTATCCATAAAGTTGACGCGGTTGGGACCAAATCGGATCTGGTAAGACGCTCTTCTGGTCTCATCAGCATCTTCATCATCGGATGGGTTATCTTCCGTATAGTATAATGTAATGTTAGCATTGGTTGAGGTCAAATCTAAAATTAAGAAGCTACCATCGTTACTGTCGTTAGGTTCTACTTTAAAATAAAGACCTCTAAAGTATTCATTAAAAGGATTGGCACCACTTAATACGGCATTTCCTTCCTGTTCAATAATTTTAGATTCCCAAAAATCGGGATCTAACTTAACCCTAAGGCCAGGTGTAAGCGTAAAAGATACTTGTTCCTCACCTTCTTCATTTGGCTCTGTTAGTACAATCACGTCATTGCTAATTTCTACTGTATTATCTACATCAAACACATTACCATCTTCGTCGTAGTCAACAAAACCAATTTCCGTAGATTCTAATAATGCTTCTGGTATAACTTCAGATTCTGAGGCTGTTCTATTAGAGAAATAAGTCTGAGAAGCATCAAAATCACCGTTTGGGTCTATATCTCTTAAAAAATAGTTACTTTCAAAAAGACGAAGATTAATGGGCTCTGACCCTATGACCGAATCTAAAGCATATATGAAATTACCATCTTCGTCAACGTCAACCACTCGGCTAAAGTAGGGAATGCTTAACACTACTGAATCTAAAACGGTATTTTCACCAAAGTCTGGATTAAAAGCAGATGGGCTAATTTGTGTAACAAAACTAGAGGTTGTTCTTCCGTAAGCATCATCATAAATACCTAAAGTATTTAAACCAAGGGCATCACTTTGAACAGGACCTAGGTTTTGATTAAAGGTTTTAATATTATAACGCTCATTAATAATATTAAAATTGGTAGCAACATCTGGATTTATAACATCAGACCCTAAATTAGCAGGTTCTTTCTCACAGCCAATAGCGGACACAAAAATTATTAAGATAGTGGCTATCTGAAGATAGGGCAATTTTGAAGTGTTCATAATAAATTAACTGTTTAGTACAGTGTTATTGTAGAAATCGGTATAAGGATCGGCAAATTCTTCTATGGGGTAGTATTCCAAAACAGGTTGGTCAATTGTTTGTAAATACTGATCAAGTTCTTCTGGTAAATTCTCAGAACCTCTAACGACTGCATCTGAATGATCTATAGCCAATTTCATGAGATTAGTAAAATCTGGCGTTTTTAGTGTAGCCGTTAAGGCTTTGTCAATCCCATCAAAATCTATTTTAGATTGCATTTTTTTATCTAATGTGCCTTCAAATGGTTGATTGTATACCGAAGTCACCACTTTACTTTCAGAAAATAAAGGCTCGTCCTTATAGAATGTCTTGAGGTATAGAGGGAGTAATGAAGCTAACCAGCCGTTAACGTGGATGATATCTGGCGCCCAATTTAATTTTTTAACGGTTTCAATAACCCCTTTAGCAAAGAAAATAGCACGTTCATCATTATCGGAAAATAAGTCTCCATTTTCATCTGTTAAAGTTGCTTTTCTCTTAAAATAGTCTTCATTGTCTATAAAATAAACTTGTATACGTTCTTTAGGAATAGAAGCCACTTTAATTATTAAGGGCATATCTAAATCATTAATAACAAGGTTAATTCCAGAAAGTCTAATCACCTCATGTAATTGATGTCTTCTCTCGTTGATATTTCCAAATCTAGGCATGAAAATTCTAATTTGTCCTCCCTGCTTGTTTACCATTCTTGGAGCCTCAAAGGACATGGATGAAATCTCATTTTCGGGTAAGTAAGGAACGACTTCTGAAGATACATACAATATTCGTTTATCTTTCATGGGCTAATGACTTTTCTAATCATAAAAACAAGAACTTACCCTCTTTATTGTTTTGGTAAGCTGATTTGTCTAGTGATTATATTTAATTATAATTTAAAAAACATGCAAAATTACAAAAATTTATGCAGATTGCCAGTAAAATATTATGTTTGCACGCGTTAAATTTAGCCAAACACCGTGGAGGTCTTTAAAAACAAAAACGAATTAAAAGCACATTTAAAAGCGCTTATGCCACAAGATAAGACTATAGGTTTTGTGCCTACCATGGGTGCTCTCCATAAAGGTCATTTATCTTTAGTTAGTAGGGCTTTGAACGAAAATGATATAGTCGTTGTGAGTATTTTTGTTAATCCTACGCAATTTAATAATCTTAAAGATTTAGATAATTATCCAAGAACACTTCAAAAGGATCTCAAACTTCTGAGCGATTTAAAAGACGACATAATTATCTACGCTCCTAGCGTGGATGATTTATACGGTGAAAATGTCACATCTGGGATGTTTGATTTTGATGGTTTAGAGCATGAAATGGAAGGCGCCTTTAGAGCAGGTCATTTTGACGGAGTCGGTACAATAGTAAAACGACTCTTTAAAATTGTAGAACCTCAAAATGCTTATTTTGGGGAAAAAGATTTTCAGCAATTACAAATCATTAGAAAATTAGTTGAAAAGGAAGGTTTCAATGTAAATATTGTAGGGTGTCCTATTTTAAGAGAATCAGATGGTTTGGCTATGAGTTCTAGAAATCAAAGGCTAAGCGCTAAGCACCGTCAACAGGCATCCTTTATATTTCAAATATTAAAATCTGCCAAGGCCAAATTTGGCACAGAAAATGCTATAAATATAGTAGAATGGGTTAAAGAACAGTTTAAGACAAAAGAGCTATTAGATTTAGAATATTTTATTATAGCTGACGAACAGTCTTTAAAACCCATAGTTAGAAAAAAAACGAATCAAACATACCGTGCTTTTATAGCCGTATATGCAGGCGATATTAGATTAATAGATAATATCGCACTAAATTAATTACCTTTGCCCTATGCAAATTCAAGTTGTAAAATCTAAAATTCATCGTGTTAAATGCACTGGTGCCGATTTAAATTATATTGGTAGCATAACTATTGATGAAGATTTAATGGATGCCGCAAATATAATACAAGGTGAAAAAGTTCAGATTGTTAATAATAACAATGGCGAGCGTTTAGAAACTTACTGTATTCCTGGCCCAAGAGCTACTGGTGAAATTACACTTAATGGTGCTGCTGCCAGAAAAGTAGCTGTAGGAGATATTTTAATCTTAATTACCTACGCCTTTATGGATATTGAGGCAGCAAAGAAGTTTAAACCTTCACTAGTTTTCCCAGATGAAAACACCAATTTATTAAAATAGACGAGCGTGTCTTACAAACGGTACCTTAAAATCTTTATACCTTTTTGTTTAGGTATCGCGCTAGTTTGGTACTCTTTATCGCAGATTTCTTTTGAAACCCTGATAGGCTATTTCAAGGATGCCAATTATTTTTGGGTTTTGTTAGGTGTCTCTATGGGGATTGTAAGTCACCTTACCCGAGCTTACAGATGGTTATTACTGGCGGAACCGCTAGGATATAAGCCACATTTTTTAAATAGTGGCATGGCGGTATATGCGGCCTATCTCATTAATTTAACGATACCACGTGCTGGCGAAGTGGCCAGAGCTACCATAATTACAAACTACGAACAAATACCATTTCAAAAAGGATTTGGAACCATAGTAGCAGAGCGCGTTATAGATACTTTTATGCTTTTATTGGTAATTGGTATAACCTTTATTCTTGAATTTGATTTTATCTACAGTTTCTTTTCAGAAAATTTTCAGCTTGATACCTTGTTAATGAGTTCGGGCTTATTTGTTTTAATACTTATTCTAACGTTCTTATGGATTTCTAAAAGTTCTTCTTCTTTCGCTCAGAAGGTGAAAACCTTTATCAAAGGACTTCTAGAAGGATTGCTAAGCGTATTTAAAATGAAACGAAAATGGACCTTTATAGCGTGCACTCTTATTATTTGGGTCTTATATGTTTTCATGTTTTACGTTACTACTTTTGCGTTGCCAGAACTTGAGTCTATATCATTAGCAGCAGTTTTGGTAGGTTTTATATTGGCAAGTTTTAGTATCGCAGCAACAAACGGTGGAATAGGTTCCTTTCCTGAGGCGATTGTTCTAGCTTTTATGTTTTTTAATTTACCGGAAGATCCTAGTAGAGCTTTTGGGTGGATTTTATGGTCAGTCCAAACTCTAGTGATTATTATTTTGGGAGGCTTATCATTAATTATGCTGCCTATTTATAATAAAAACAAAAAGGCTTTTAAAAATATTCGCTAAATTGCTGTAATAAATAATTTTTGGGATGATGAAGCGTTTTACTATAGTATTAATTTTAGGATTTACCTGTACATTTTTTAGCATGGCTCAGGTTAAATATGAAATTATATATTCCGAAAATTTAGGTCAAGAGCGTCAAATTAAGGTTCAATTGCCAAGAAATTACGATCCAGATGCTAAACGCACTTACCCTCTGGTCATTGTTCTTGATGGTGATTATTTGTTTGAACCTGTTGCTGGAAATATCGATTATCACGCCTATTGGGAAGATATACCAGACTGTATCATTGTTGGTATTAACCAAAGTGAGCATAGGTTAGATGATTTGTATATTGAGGAAGAAACCTATTTTCCTGCGGCAAAAGGGGCCGACTTTTATAATTTTTTAGGTCAGGATCTTGTACCATTTATTGAATCTACATACAAAGCCTCTAATTTTAGAATTGTAGTTGGTCATGATATGAGTGCTAATTACATGAATTTTTTTCTATTTAAAACTCAACCATTATTTAGAGCCTATGTAGCGCTAAGTCCAGATTTTACCGCAGAAATGGTAAATAGACTTACAGAGCGGTTAGCAACATTAGACCAAGAAACCTTTTATTATATGGCCACTGCCGATGCCGATATCACTAGGTTGCGTCAGTCTATTCTGGAGGCTCATAATAAGTTTAAAACTATTGAAAATGATAAAATTAATTACGAATTTGATGATTTTTCAGACGCCAACCATTATTCATTAGTTGGGCTTGGTATCCCTAAGGCTATCAATCAGATGTTCGAACCATACAAGCCTATTAATGGTAAAGAGTATAATGAGAAAATATTAACCTTTGAGGGTTCTCCCTTCGAATATCTTGAAAAAAAATATGAAGATATTTCCTATTTCTATGGCTTTGAAAAAAGGTTAATAGAGAACGATGTTAGAGCTATTGCAGCCGCAAGCAATGAGCGCAACGATTTAGATTCTTTAAAAGATTTGGCCAAATTAGTGAAAAAGGAGTTTCCAGATTCTATGATGAGTGCTTATTACATGGGGATGTACCATGAGAGAGAGGGAGATTTTAAAAGAGCCTTAAGAGCTTATAAATCTGGGTTATTATTAGAGCCGTCTCAATTTATTACTAAGGAAATGATGCTTGAGAAAATGTATGACACTCAAGAAATTTTGGATAATTAATCACCGTTTATCGAAAAAAATTGACAGTATAGCGATAATTTACTACATTTGATAGTCCCAATAATAACCTACTTACTCTATGAAGTTGTATGCCATATTACTTTGCGCACTATGGACGTTCTCTGTCAACGCTCAGACCATATACAAAGAGATAAATTCTGCTTATCTAAATGATACTAGACAACTTCAAATAAAACTTCCAAAAGACTATGAGGCTAATTCAGACACCAAGTATCCAGTAATTGTCGTTTTTGATGGTGACTATCTTTTTGAAATAGTTTCAGGGCAGGTGCATTTTCAGTCTCACTTTAACGACATGCCAAGTTCTATTATAATTGGCGTTATACAAGGTGAACAACGGTATTACGATGCCTATTGCGACGAGGTGACCGGCCTTCCTAAAGAGTCAGGTTTGAGATTCCATAATTTTGTAGAATCAGAGCTTATTCCTTTTATTGATAACAACTATAATACGAGTAAATTTAAAGTAGCGGTAGGGCATAATACTATGGGGAACTTTATAAATTCGTTCTTGTTTAAAAAAGAACCCATCTTTAATGCCTACGTCTGTATAAGCCCAGATTTATCTGGAACAGTAAGAGATTATTTAAGCGACAGACTCGCTTATTTTGAAAAAGATATTTTTTACTATATGGCTACTTCAGAGAAAGATATGTCCAGGATTAAATCATCGGTTAGACTCGCCAATAAAGCTATTTCTCAAGTAGAATCTCCCTACCTAACGTATTATTTTGATGATTTTGATAACCAAAAGCATTATACACTAGTAACAAGTGCTGTGGCAAAATCGTTCGATAAAATATTTCAGTTATACGAACCATTGAGAGAAAAAGAACTTACCGAAAAGGTTATGCCTTACGAGGATACTTTAGATAAATATTTATTAGAAAGATATGAGAAGGTGAGTTCTTTGTTTGGGGTAGAACAGCATATTACAGAAGAGGAAATAAAAAAGGTTGTAGAAGTCGCAGAGCAACGAAACGATATAGAATCGTTAAAGGCATTAGGAAAACTATCCAACAAATTGTTCCCTAATTCTCTTGCCGGCACCTTTTACTTAGCCCAATATGCCGAAAAAAAAGGAAAAAGGAAAAAAGCTAAAAAGCTTTACGAAAGTGCTTTAGAGCTTGAAGATGTTGCCCATATAAATAAAGATTATATTTTTAGTAAAATAGAAGATTTATCTGTTACAGATACCGATGAATCGAATGAATTAAATGATCATGAAGAAAATTAAAAGACCTACACCGGCTACAGATTATTTATTTGAGTCCATATATCTAAAATTAAGAGATTTTTTAACTAACGGACAACGGCACAGTGTCATTGCCATAAAGTTTATAGCTTTATTTTCTTGGCTTAGAGATATCCATTAAAATGACTTATTTTAGCCAAGCTTAGAGGAGAAAATTTGGGTATGGCTAAAGTTAAAACTACATTTTATTGTCAAAACTGCGGTGCACAATTTGCCAAATGGCAGGGGCAATGTACCTCGTGTAAGGAGTGGAATACCATTGCTGAAGAAGTCATACAAAAGCCAGAAAAGAGCGATTGGAAAACCACTTCATCAACCAAAAAAAGAACTTCCAAACCCTTATTAATCAACGAGATTGACACGTCTAAAGAACGGCGTTTCAATATGGAGGACAAAGAGTTTAATCGTGTACTTGGCGGCGGTATGGTTCAAGGATCACTTACACTTTTAGGTGGTGAACCTGGTATAGGTAAAAGTACGCTGCTGCTTCAAGTGGCTTTAAAATTACCTTATAAAACCCTTTACATTTCAGGAGAGGAAAGTCAGAAACAAATTAAAATGCGTGCCGAGCGTATTAATCCCAGCACTAATAATTGTTATATTCTTACAGAAACCAAAACTCAAAATATATTCAAACAAATTGAAGCATTGCAACCCGATATCGTGATTGTAGATTCCATCCAAACTCTTCATAGCGATTATATCGAATCTTCTGCAGGAAGCATATCCCAAATTAAAGAATGCACAACGGAACTAATTAAATTTGCTAAGGAAACAGCTACGCCAGTTTTACTCATTGGTCACATCACTAAAGATGGTCATATAGCAGGGCCTAAAATTTTAGAACATATGGTAGATACGGTGCTGCAGTTTGAAGGTGATCGGAACCATGTTTTTAGAATTCTTAGAGCCCATAAAAATCGATTTGGATCTACAAACGAATTGGGAATTTATGAGATGCAAGGTTCAGGACTCCGCGAGGTAAGCAACCCTTCAGAAATTCTTATAAGCGAAAAAGATGGTGAACTTTCGGGCAATGCTGTGGCTGCTACTTTAGAAGGTATGCGACCTTTAATGATTGAAGTTCAGGCCTTAGTAAGTACGGCCGTTTATGGAACACCTCAACGCTCTGCTACAGGGTTTAATGCTAAGCGCCTAAACATGTTGCTCGCGGTTTTAGAAAAGCGTGCTGGTTTTAGACTTGGAGCCAAAGATGTCTTTTTAAACATCACTGGTGGTATTAATGTAGATGACCCGGCTATAGATTTGGCAGTGGTTGCTGCTATTTTATCTTCTAATGCAGATGTGGCTTTACCAAGTGATTACTGTTTTGCTGCAGAAGTTGGGCTTTCTGGTGAAATACGTCCTGTACAACGGGTAGAACAACGCATTTTAGAAGCTGAAAAACTCGGATTTTCTACCATTTTTGTATCTAAATACAATAAAATAGCGCTAAAGACACCTAAAATTAAAGTTCAGTTGATTTCAAAAATTGAAAACTTAACAGATTTAATTTTGTAATAATTCAAGCCTTGGGGTAGAACTTTAAATTTAATTTTAAAACAGTTTCTATCTCATAAAGATGAGCAACTTACCTACTATTTATCAAAGCTTTTAATCCCTGAAAACTGGGTGAAGCCTAATAACGATGGCTTTCATGGCTTCGTGCAATTCAATTAAGGTAACATATCACCTAATCTAGCTAATTAAAAACTAATGTTATAGTTAACATTATTGTTTTAATTAGAATTCCTTAAACATTACTATGAATCTTTTCAATAACATATTACTAGTGTTGATTGTGTTTACAAGTTTAGCACTTGATGCACAAGAATATTCTACAGCAGAAATTAAGGATGTTATAAATACATATAAAAACGATCCTCGTGGTCCTTATCACAGAATAAAATGGTTTTGTGAAGATGGCAGCATTCGAGCTTCTAAGGATCCTTGTCCTGATGAAATTGATGGTATACAGCATGCAACGTTTAAAAAGAGCGCTCTAAAACTTCGAGAATCTAATCATTTATTTCTTGGTGAAATTTTAGCAGCTGAAAAGAATTCTGAATTTTTGGATGTGTCTAACAACTTTAATAGACTTAAACAGTACCAGTTGGGAAAATATCTTGCCAGTATCGACGACGGTTGGATTCTTAGAAAAGCACAATTTTATAGAGGGTCCGTGCAGTCTGAAGATGAACAGGCCTGGGGGAGAGATTTCTTTAAATGGCTACTTAAAGACAACAGATTTTTAGAAAATCACTTTTATTTAATAAGACAGGCCTTAAAGGATATTCCACACAGAGGGGAAAGTAATATAGCTCAAGAAATCAGAAGTCTATCTCAAATAATTTCCGAAGAACACGCCGATTTCATGGATATAAGAACAAAAATTCATGGAAACCCTGAGGCTTCAGATATTTATTTAGTTCAGAATTTTTATACTTCTAAAAAACCTAGACTCTCTAATAAAATGAAGGCGAAGATTAAGAGTCTCATGGAAGTTATGAAATCCTTTTATGCGCCATTAGATATCTCTAAACTACAAGAAGAAATTGGTACAATTTCTGGCGATAATGAGGCTGTTAAGCAACTACGAGTTTTCTTAGAGGAAGACTATAGCTCAGAACCTGCTGAATTACAAATTTCTAAAATAGCAAACATACTTTATAACATAAGAACTCATACCATAGAACTAAATAAGAGTTCAGACCGGTTAAAACTATTAGATATCTCTAATAATTTAGAGCATTATCTCTTCACCATTATAAATAAATGGAAGCCTCTTACACTTCAGCAGAACATTGAAAAGATAGAAACCTTAACCTGTGTTGCGGGAGGTACGGGTCTCCTAGAACAATGGGAGTTTAATACGATTAACTCAAGATTTAATGATGCTCTTGCTAAAGAAGATTTTTCAATTGAAGAACTTATTAAATTATTAACCAATTCAAGGCGTGCTGTGGAGTGGGCATTGGCCATGATTAAAGTCCACTACAAGAGCGTTACTCATCAGTATCTCCGTTTTGAGCCTCTGACTAAAGGATTTATAGATGATAAAATAAGGAGCAGCGTGGCCTTGCACTTAGGTGAGACCGTTAGCAATTTAGGTCAATTTGTGGCTAACGTATCAAATATAAATAATGATGTGTTAGGAATAAATAACCAAGGTTCAATAAGGGGGCTCAACCCCGGTTATGCCAAAGGCAAATTGGTTGTGGTTGAAGGCAACCCGGATAAGATAGAGACCAGCAGTGACAAAATCTATATTTTTGAGAAACCTCCAGTTAACTTAAAGCCAGTAGCAGGAATAATGTCTGTTTCAGAAGGTAATCTGGTATCTCATGTGCAACTTTTAGCACGTAATTTGGGGATACCAAATGCTGTACTTTCTCAAGAAAATTTAAAAATCCTTAAACAGCATGATGGACTCAAGGTATTTTATGCTGTTTCAGATAGAGGTCGTGTGCTTCTAAAATTAAAGCATGAGATGACATCTCAAGAGAAAAATCTCTTTGCTGAAGCTAAAAATAAAAAAAATAAAGATCTGGTGACGGTGCCGGCAGATGTGAATTTAGAAACAACTTCAGTACTTAAGATGAGTGCAGTAGGAGCTTCTGATTCTGGGAAACTATGTGGGCCTAAAGCGGCTAATCTCGGAGAGCTAAAAAATATGTTTCCAGAGCATGTCGTAGATGGGGTAATTGTACCCTTTGGTGTTTTTAAAGCTCATATGAATCAACGCATGAAAAACGAGAATAGGACCTATTGGGAATATCTAAAGGACCTATTTAATAAAGCAGATGAGATGAAAGCTACGGGTCAATCAAATCAGGTTGTTGAGGCTTTTCAAGTAGAAGCATTAGGTAAATTACAACAAGCCATAAGTAACATGTCTTTAAAAAAATCATTTATAACAGATTTAAAGGCCCAGTTTAAATCCGTCTTCGGTCATGAAATTGGGAAAATTCCCGTTTTTGTGAGGAGTGATACCAACATGGAAGATTTAAAAAATTTTACAGGTGCAGGGCTCAATCTCACATTATTTAATATTAAAGACGAGACTGAAATTCTAAATGGTATAAAAAAGGTTTGGGCCTCGGCTTATGGAGAGCGCAGTTTTAAATGGAGACAGAAATACTTATCTAATCCTGAACAGATTTTTCCTTCTATTTTAATTATTCCTAGTGTAGATGTTGACTACTCTGGCGTTATGATCACCACAGGTATTAATGCGGGCTCCACAGATGATATAACGGTGGCAGTTAACAAAGGCGCTGGTGGTGCGGTTAATGGACAAATTGCAGAAACGCGCTTAATCACAAAACATTCTGATTGTTTACTATCACCAACTAGACAATTAGAATATATACGATTGCCCGACTCAGGGGGCACAGAACAATTCTATACCACCTTTGAAAAGCCCATATTAACTACTGAAAACATTCAGGATCTACGCCAATTGGCGTCAAAAGTAAAAACGAAAATGAATAAAAACTCAGACCCCAATTCTAAGGCATACGATGTTGAATTTGGCTTTAAAAATAATAAACTGTGGCTTTTTCAAATAAGACCATTTGTAGAAAACACCAAAGCAAAAAAATCGAAGTATCTAGCCTCTATTGCGCCTAAAGTTAACTCGAATATAAAAGTTAAAATAACAACACCATTACAATGAATAAAATAGTAAAATTTGGTATTCTTCTATCATTACTAACAACACTTGGATTTGCTCTTTACCCAATAGATGGCTATGAGGAAACAGGCATAAAACGTTTGTATCAACTTCAAAAATTTCAAGAAGACAGTGTGCCATATAATCGCATTCCGGCTGGAGCTTATAAAAAGTTAAAAGATATAAAATTAAATCTCAAAAATGTAGAACACAGCGTTGAAACCATATTTAAAGAGGATAGCGATTTTGCTAGGCGCGTTAAAAGATTGCTGCCAAGAAATGGTTATTCTATTGCTGTTGTGGATATGACAAATCCAGAAAATCTAAAATATGCAGCATATCGTGAAAATGTGGGGTATCAACCAGGTAGCGTAGGAAAGTTAGCTGTGTTGAATGCTGTTTTTTATCAGTTAGCCAAATTATGCCCTAACTCTTGGCAAGATCGTGTCATGTATTTAAGAGATATCAAGGTTTCTTCCCGGTATTGGGGAACAGGAGATCATCATACCATACCCATTTACGATATTGAAAATGATAAATTAACCAAGCGACGGGTTATTGCGAGCGATGTTTTTTCACTCTATGAATGGTTAGATCACATGGCCTCTGTAAGTAATAATGGTGCTGCCAGTATAATGTATAGAGAAGCTATGCTTATGGCTGCTTTTCAGCAGGAATATTTTAATCTTACTGAAGAACAAGCAGAAACCTATTTCGAGGAAACCTCCAGAGATTCTCTTACCAATTTGGCCAATACTGTGGTCAATAAACCGCTACGCGAATTAGGTATTTCAGAAGATGAATGGCGTTTGGGAGGTATGTTTACTAATGCAGCAGGACGTTACGTTGGAAGAAAAGGAGGTAGCATTGGTACACCAAAAGGGCTGATGAAATATTTAGTCTTATTAGAACAAGGAAAAGTTATCGATGAAAAGTCTAGTTTAGAAATTAAACGATTGTTGTATTTAACCGATCGAAGAATACGATATGCCAGTGCACCACAGCTCGATAATGCCGCCGTCTATTTTAAATCTGGGAGTTTTTATAAATGCGATCGAACTAAAGATCCTGATTGCGAAGAATATGCTGGCAATGTGTTTAATTATATGAATTCTGTAATCATTGTTGAGCATCAAAACGGCATTAAATATATGGTATGCTTAATGACCAATGTGCTCAACAAAAACTCTGCAGGGGCACATATGTATCTTGCGCGCAAGATAGACCGATTAATCACTAATGATTACACAGAAAAAGGCTAATTAATCCAATATTTTTAGCTTATATACCTGAGCTCTTTTTCATAGGTTTTTAAGATGCTTTTGGCAAGACGATTAACAGCCCTATTTTCGTGACGGCTTAATTTTGTAACCAAGGGTTGGTAAACATTATTATGCAATAGTTGAATTAGATATAGGATTTCTAGTTTCATAGGGTTGCTGCGCTGCTCGGCAAGCATTTTTAAAATTTCTTCTTCAGAAAAATAGTTAATTTTTAAGCCAGTGTATTGATGTTGGTTGTTAGCAATACTGTAATATTCAATTACTGGTAAGACTTGCTGCTTCAGTTGTGTTTTTAAAAGATTGTCTAAAAATTCTAGTGCATTTATTCTGGCTTCTTTTACTTCACTTCTAATGCCATTGTAGCTTACATTAATATCTGCTTCATCGTATAATAATTCCAGAATTTTAAAAATGCTACGAATGCTTAAATCCATTTGTTTTTCGAGTAGGTTCACAATTGCTTTTCTGGAAATAGCAATTTCTATAGCATGGTCATTACAATTATCAACCTTTGAATTTTCGATAATTCTGTTGAGACTTGCAATAGCATTTAATGTAGTTTTACAATAATTACTTTCAAGAATAATGGCACTTTTAAGACGTCCTTTATTCAAATAAAGAGACGTGTTTTTTAATTTCAATTTATTAAGAGCTTCAGCAGATTCGTACCGAATAACGACATCCTTACTTTTAAGCAGTCTAAGCAAAATTTTAACCGAAGTCTGTGAATCGAAAGAAGCCACTATATTTGGAATATGCTTGTTAATCGAGTTCTGAAGGACTTGTTCTCTTTCTAGTTTTAGAATGGTTTTGACTATGTTGTGACCATAATTCTTTAAAGCTTGTGCTGCATCGTCTCTATAATCCTCTTCAGTTAAAAACTCTAGTAATTGAATTTTATAGGATGTCTTTGCAGTTATTCCCGCAGCCTTAATAGCGTTTTTAACAATATAAGGATTTGTGCTGTTTATGAGGTTGATTGTGATAAAAGGATAGTGTTTTTCTAATCGAGATTCAGCAATTGTTATAAGAAGTTTAGCCACATCTTCTTGGTGACTAAAATCGTCTAGTGCACTTAACTCTTCAATTTTATGAGAAATACGATCATCTAATTTATAGGTGGCGGCTATCTTATTATTAGTCGATGATTCTTTGGCTAAGCACAGTAGACTAGCTCTAGCTATCTTTTTGTTAGAATGATCTAAAAATGCTTCAAAAAATTCATTAGAATGGGTATGGGAATGGTCCAAAACATATTCTAGTGCGCTGTAGACTAAATCCCCATCATCCTCATGAATGAGAGGTTTAATTTTATCTATGGCGGTACCTTTGTCATAGGCGTAAATTTGCCGAATGACCCCAGTTTTTACCTTTGATGAAGGGTGGTCTAAAAGTGATATGATCTCGTCTTTTAAGGCCAAAACTCTGTAAGAGCTTAAATATTTCAAAACGCTTATTATTTCATCTTCATCCCCAGACTGTAGTATGTTTCTAACATAACCTAAGCTAGAATGGCGCTTTTCTTTATTAAAGCCAGAGGGTTGTTTAGTAATTGTTCTTTGAATATTTGTTCTGAAAGAATTAAAGTAAGTGGTTTTTAATTGGTAGATAAGAAAAATCCACACGCCACTTAATACTAAAATTAGTAAAGTAATGTAGACAGTATGCAAGTTAAACTTGCGTATTAAAAGTATAAGTATGAGTCCTGTAATTCCTGTAGCCATACTATCTACGGCAACATCAATAAAAGATTTGGCTTGTTTTTTCTCTTGAATAGGAATGGGCATGATAGAGAGTTCTACTGCCGATTTGTTTAAAGACTGTTTAAAACTACCATCAATGCCTTTAATGATAATTAATACCCAAAGCTCCGGAAATACAAAAAACAACAAACTTCCCAGCACTATACCAAAGGGTAATATTAATAATGTTTTAGAAACGCCAAGTCCACTTAAAACACGATTGGTAGCAAACAGTTGTAGGGCTAATGCTACTACATTAAAAGTAGAAAACCAAAACCCAAAAAAGGAAGCTAATTCATTTGCGTTTATAAAGCTTTGGTGGGCAAAATCGCTAAACTGAAAATCAACTAATTTTGCTACCATAACACCGAGACCAACTATTATTGCTAAATAAGATAAATGCTTAGAATTAATTATAATCTGAAAGGCATTTTTATCAGTATTAGAATCATCTAATTTATTATGGCCTTCTAGGGTAGGGTTTAAACGCTTTACTCTAAGTGTCCAGATTTTATGAATTATAGGGATGCAAACCAATATAAAAACAGCTGCAATTATTATGGCCGTAACATTACCAAAAGAAGACGTAATAATACTAGTTAGGTATCCTCCAAAAATGCCGCCAGCTATTCCACCAGCACCAATAAAACCAAATAATCTTTTTGCTTCTCTTGGGTTAAAGACCAAATTAGATAACATCCAAAATTGCGAAGTAGCAATTAAAGCAAAAAGAGAAACCCCTACGTAGTAAATATAAAGTGTCCACGGATTGAGTAGGCCTAAACTTAGAATAATACATAAGCCTAAAAACCCCAGTCCAAAAAATAATAAGGTTAGTGAAGTTACTCGCAAAAGCGAAAACTTCTTAGCGCCCTTATTGTAGTAGGTTATTGCTAATACGGCCGTAATAGCTACTAAAATATATCCGTAGGGTAAATGTTCCGAGCCTAGTTTAGAAAGAAAAAGAGCATTGACAGAAGGCTTTACAATTAATAGTGCAGTTATAATTAAAAAAAGATAGAGCTGCATTAAAAAAGAGATGTATTTTTCACCATCTCTTATGCCAAAAGTTGTATTTAAAAATCGATTTAGCAAAAATTAGAACCTATGGATTAGTTGCGATTTAAAGTTCGTGATTTTTCTAAAACACGTTCAAGAGGAATAACCAATTCTCTTATAATTGTTTCACCCAAACTATCATCAATCAAAGCCACGATGATGTATTGACGTTCTGGGCCTAATACCAAGGCAGAATCCGAATGGTAATTCCTCCAAGATCCCGATTTTCTATATATGTCTGCTTCAGGCGCTATTTTTTCAAGTGTATTTACAAATTTGTGCCGTAAATCGGGGTTTTTCATGATGTCGAGCATTTCTTTAGAGCGCTGATCACTTATTAAATTCCCCATAACTAATTGGTAGTAGAAGCTACAAACTTGTTTAGTCGTGGCGGCATGACTTAGGCCTTTTAAAGGATCAGGATAACGCTTTCCGCCCGCAGCATAACGCTTTCCGACCCAGAGGCCGCCGCCAACTTCTTCATCATAAAGCTTATTTTTAGGATCTCTTAAAACCGCTTCAATTTTCTCATAACCCAATCGATCTATCATTCGTGTCGAAGCCTGATTGTTAGATTTACTAATCATTAAACGTAAGTCTTCACGGATTTCTTTACTGTCTTCAAGTTCATCCTTATCAATGGCATCCATGGCCGCTAATAAAATGGCTATTTTAGGTAAACTAGCGGCGTACATCATGTCTTCATCATTGATTCCGGCATATTTTATATGCTTCATATCAGATAAATCTACAATGCCAACAGACATCATATCACGCATAATTAATTTTTTCCATTTAGGGTTTTTGTTAATTTCTTGTTCTAAAAAATATTGAAGTTGATCATCCTGTAATTCAGATATAGTAGCAATGTCTTCAAGATCTTCTAAAGGTAACTCTTGCTGCGCGCTTAATTTATTTTCATGTGCAACAGTATCAGTTTCAATTTTATTTTCTTTCTGACCCGTACAGCTAAAAAATAACATCAATAAGACGATAAAAAATATATATTTAGATTTCATTTGTATTTAGTTTTTAATGATATACCCTAAATTATTTAGGGAAATTTGACGAAGGTATTTTATAGATCTAGGATAATTTGAAATATCTAATAAACATTCCTTCTTTTAGGTATAAATATTTCAATAATCCTACACATAATTTACTAATTTCGAGTACCAATACCAAAGAATATTGTTTAAAATTCCTTAATTTCGCGACGCGAAAAGATAATGGTTGAAATGAGCACAAAATTTTCTGAATATAAAGGACTTAACTTATCAAAAATAGCTGAAGACATTAGCAGCTACTGGGACGACAACAACATTTTCGAAAAAAGTGTTGATACGAGAGAAGGGCAACCTCCTTTCGTGTTTTATGAAGGTCCTCCATCTGCCAATGG